>Ga0065711_1031354_pt1 | contig 29884 bp, 20 predicted proteins | sample Hoacrofraction12_FD_59098 | JGI IMG/M metagenome (GOLD analysis project Ga0065711, IMG submission 59098) | Hoatzin crop microbial communities from Cojedes, Venezuela - Epithelial fraction 12 v2 (version 2) | ecosystem: Host-associated > Birds > Digestive system > Esophagus > Crop | place...
CACTAATCCCTGTTTTCTCATTAAGGAATGTAGTGGAAGGACATGGGCACAAGCTATCACTTAGTCGTTAGACAAAATAATTAAGTGAAACCAAAGTGGTCTTGGTTCTCAGCAAATAATTGGGATAATTGTGGGATAAAAGAGACTCCTAAATAATTCTACTCCAGACCGCTTGGCCTTGGGAGGGCAAATGCGCCAAGCTACAGAGATAAGGAGGCACCAAGAGAGCAACAAGACCGGAGCAAAACACCCTGAAGGACATGATATACATGATCCTGGAACTCAGTTTGCGCAGAAACAAATGCCAATCAATGAACAGCGTGATGAAGAGGATGGGCCTTCATCTTGGGACCCATGAAGACCACCCAAAGATGCTAACAGACATGCGTGAAAGATATTTACATATGCTAATTAGTTCCTAGAAATATAATGTTTACATGTGTGATTGTATTTAACCTGAAGCAAGAGGGTGTCTGGTGCGCACGTTTGGAGGAGAAATTCCCCATGTGCCTGGCGCCGCAATAAAGAATCCCTGCTGAACAGTATGCGTGGTACTGTTAGGTTTTTTCCTACCGGATCTTCGAATCAGGGCCAAATAGATTTCTATGCCTTACAAAAATATGCATACTGGAAAACTTGGCCCAAATAGCTTGAAGACTGATACAGCAGGCAAAATGTTTATGTGAGGCAAGCTATCTACCTTCAAGCTGTAAGGAAGGCTAACAGAATTATGAGGATGAAATCCTGGCCATATTGAATGCAGTGGCAGACTTCCTATTGACGAACACAGTATGCAAGAGATATTAGCAGTCACAGGAATCACAGATAATCTCCTGTCTCACCATGATCACAGGCTTATTTCTGTAGGCTCTCTGGAAAACGCAGGTGGCAATAACCCAGTGTTAACTCGGTCTCTTTAATATGACTTCCAGACATTCTGTTCAACATACCACATTTGGTCCTGACAGGAGTGCAAATCCCACTGATTGCTGGATTCAGTGTAGTCAATTATTTTTTTGTCAAAATGAGTTTTCATAAAAAAAAAAAAAAACACCCTCATAAAAATCACTTGTTATCCAAAGTGAACTGCTAGGAACTGCCTATGGTAAAAAAAAACTTTTACAAAGTACAGTGGCAATGAACTCAGAGTGGCTTACTGCTACAGTAAACTTTAATGCCAGCAGTATTTTCTACAAATGTTAGCATCAAAACCATATTTTGGATAGCCATCACTGAAAAACTGTCAAAATAACATATCTAAGACATCTTTGGATCAGACATGTTTTTACATGTTTTTAATTTCTGGCTTTACCTAACCAATGTATTTTTTTTTTTATTATTAAGAAAATAGCTGTAATGTATAATCCATAGGTCACCTCTGCCATACCATTGAATTTAACAGTAGAGTAGTATTAATAGAAAAGGAGGAGAGGGAAGGGAGAAAAAGAGCGGAAAAAAAAGTAATGGTGTTTTTGTACTGCAAGGGAAGGAATAGAGAAAGTTAACAAAGAATGTAATTTAATACCTAATCAATTTACTCATTGGATTTTCCATGAGATTAACTTAGAGTTCAGAATGAATTGCACTGATCTTGGAAGCTGCTATAATGACCAGCAAGCAGTAGTATGAGGCTGTAGTGGTATAAAAATAGTAATGTCAGAGACTTCAGACAACTACAGTAGTTAATTAAATGTGTTCAAATAGCATTACGATTGGACATAAACCCACAAAAGCAGGGAAATTTTAAGGTAAGCCTGCCAGACACTAGCCGACCATCTTCGTGTGCTAAAGCAGTGCAACAGAGTCTCCTCCCAGGGCTCCAGAACACCACGTGGGGGCAAATTCTGCTCTGCAACAAGCACAAACGACTCCTTTCAATTTCTGCAGCTTTTTCAGATATGTTTCTAAGTTGATCAATACATGTGTCTGGGCATCTCAGTCTTTTGAAAAAACACACTGTGTCTGTGGGTCATGACTGAACTATGTTTGGCTCAGGAAAGGTGGCAGGCAAAACTGGCTCTTGTGATGTGTCTGCGCTTTGATCTGGGGCAATGGAGCACATCACAAAAAAAAAGCCAAGCACATGCAGCTGTGCTTTGGCCACTCCTCCTTCGTCCACAGACCTTTCCTCTGCCAGGATGAAGGAGACCGGCTGGCTGCTTTCAGCGATGCTTGACAGTACTGACGCAGGGAGCACAGGACTTGGCTGTGAGTCCACAGCCATCATGTTCAGTTTGTCATGGCTCTATATCTGCATATGACATTTTAACTGACTGTAGGTTTTTTTCTTTCTTCTGTCACCGTCACTGTTTAGTCCTCTTACTTGTTGTGCTTGCATGGAACAAAGCGCAACTTATTACATTTGGGGGAAGGTTATTTGCCCCAGTGAGGAATCGGAAGCTACTACTTCAATGGGGCAACTGGAGAAAAGGTCCTGTGAGACATCTTTTTAACAGCTCTTTTGGACAAAGAGAGGCTGCTGTAGCGTGTCCTGCAGGCTGTGCCTGCTTTATGGGCCCATTGTCAGACCAACAGTATGCTGCTCTTCGTGAGACCGACGAAAGTCACAGAGAGGGAGGACTCCCTCTGCCCCATCTCTGAACTTACAAACCTCCAGTCACTTTGGTGATTATACAGCCTGGCAAGTACAAGCTTGGGAAGAACAAAAAAATATCCCTAAATAGCTGAATAAGAATTACAAACTGGAGACCTCTTTGCCTGTCTCTTGCTGCAAATTCTAAAGTCAGTACTTCTCGCTATATTTATTTGCTCTTAAAAACTGAGAATACAAGCATAAGCATTACATCTATATACAACCTAATGAATCAGTCTCTAAAAATACAGGGAGGTGTGGGCAAGTTAACCCCAGGACTGCTATTCCTGCTAGTCTGAAGTCAGCAAATACAAGGTGAGGTTTAGTCACAGCACTGAGCAGTGAGAGAGAGCCCTTCTGATCCCTGAAGCTGCCCTGAGGGGAAGCATCCCTGGAGTATCCGCTGGCCGGTAGGAACAACCAGAAATAGTTTCCGTAAGAAATCACTAGAGGACACCTGAAAATAATGGGGCAAACAGTGAGGAGAAAAGTTTCATCGCACTTAAATTTAGGACTAGAGAGACAGAAGGAGGACAAGAGAGCCTAAAGAGTGTGGATCTCTTTCCTGTTATAGCCACAGAGGCACTGGGAGATTGTCGTCATTAGCCACTATTTGAAGCAGTAGCTGACTCTGCACCTTTTGTGGAATTACAAATGAAGAAACTTTTCAGTGTCTTGCGATATGGTAGTAAGAGAAGGAATATGGCAAGGAGGATAGTTGCCAAATTTGTGAACAGAAAGAAGGAAGAGATGCTTTCAGGATACTTGAGACTATCACACATGTCAGGTTTCACAGTCCCAAAGCAACTTGGTGATGCATATATCTAAACCAAACCAAAAGAAAGAAAACAAAAAGATGAAAAGAAAATTCAACATGTTAGAACTGATTTGTAAAAAGAACATAGCAAGGACAAGACAAAAGGGAGGAGATGCATTTGAAAGCAATAAAAAAAAAGGTGTATCACTCACAGGTGAGGCACTAAAATTTTATTCTTATTCATGCAGAGTTCATAAGTTTAATAAGTATGTTAGCTAGGACCCTCAAGCTCCTAGGAAGCCATTAAGATTGACTTCAGTGTCACAAAATAGGCATACTGCTGATTTCAAAGCTACTTGAGTCCAGCAGCACAGTATATGTCTAATGACGTTGCATCAATAGATGTTAGCCAGTTAAAGTTGAGTTCTCTAGGGAAAAACTTCAAAATACTATATTTAGTCATGCTATTCTATTAATAACTACCATGGGGATGCACTCAAGCCTGATGTATTTAAGCTGAATGGCATGCAATGGACCAGCTTCCACATATATTACACAGTGGTATGTCTGCAAACTACACTGTGAGCGTTGACTGTCTCAAATGTTATGCAAGTTGAAAACAAAAACAACTTTTGGATACCACACACAAGGAAAGTTGTACTAGTAATATAACTCTAAGTAATCAATATTTTAATCTGATTCCAAGTGACACTGAGTAATTTTGCACTACACTGCATTTTTTAATATGAAATATGAACATATGCTTTCATTCCTTTTGGATGTGAAAGCAGTTCAGCATTGCTACAGGGTATAATTTGATTTTTTTTACTTATTTTTTGCTAGTACCTCCTAGAATTGTGCACACTGATTTTCTAAATTTGTCACTGAAAATTGCTGAATTTTATACATTTTTTCATTTTTGTGCAATTTCCACATTTTAGTAAAAACCTATTTTCTACCCTAAACTGTCTCATGGACTGCTGGATTTTAAAACCTTTACAACCATGAAGAGTAGAATTACAGTAAGCATTTTCCTTTTAAATTCCAGCAAAGCTACTGCGTTTTCTAGAAATGAGACATTTTCATTTTTCAGGAGAATTTTTTACATGTTCCCAAACATGGCTTTATAAAGGCCAACTTTTTCCATCAGGTACGCACATAGAAAACTCCGTGAGTTTTATTTGGGAAAGCATATCTGTACCTAAGTGCAATTTATCCCTAACTGTGACTTAAGGGGACTTCTTCCCTTCTGATACACTAGTCTTCTGGTTTTGCCTAAGTTACCGTTTTTTTCACCTTTCTCATTTGTTGTCCCAGTGAAAGTGTTTGTATTGCAACATCGTATTTCCAATAGCCAATAGCTATTTCTCCTGCCAGAACCTAATCCCTAAAGTAGGATCAAAACCTTGGACTTCAGAAGAGCTAACTTTGGTCTCTTCAAAGAGTTACTTAGAGGAATCCCATGGGTCAGGGCTCTGGAAGGCAGGGGGGTCCAAGAGAGTTGATCACTGTTTAAGCATCACTTCCTCCATGCTCAGGATCGGTGCATCCCCCTGAGCCAGAAATCTAGAAAAGAAGGCAGGAGACCCGCATGGATGAGCAAGAAGATTCTAGCGGAACTCAGACTGAAGAGAAAGGTCTATGGAATGTGGAAAGAGGGACAGACCACTTGGGAAGAGTACAGGAATGTCACCAGAGCATGTAGGGATGCGACAAGGAAGGATAAGATTCACCTGTAATTGAATATGGCAAGAGATGTCAAAAACAACAAGAAGGGCTTCTTCAAGTACATCAGCAGCAAACGGAAGACTAGGTAAAAAGTGAGACTGCTGCTGAATGAGGTGGGTGTCCTGGTGACGGAGCATGCAGAGAAGGCCGAGTTACTGAATGCCTTCTTTGCTTCAGTCCTCAGTATTAGGGCCGGTCCCAGGAATCCCAGGCCCCGGAGGTAACAGAGGAAGCCTGCAGAAAGGATGACGTTCCCTTGGTCGAAGAAGACTGTGTGAGAGGTCACTTAAGCAATCTGGATGCCCACAAATCCATGGGCCCCGATGGAATGCACCCACGAGTGCTGAGGGAGCTGGCAGGTATCATTGCTGAGCCACTCTCCATCATCTTTGAAAGCTCCTGGAGGACAGGAGAGGTGCCTGAGGACTGGAGAATAGCCAGTGTCACTCCAATCTTCAAAAAGGCATGAAGGAGGACCCAGAGAACTACAGGCCGGTCAGCCTCATCTCCATCCAGGGAGAGACGACGGAGCAACTTGTTCCAGAGGTTGTCATCAAGCAAGTGGAAGAAAAGAAGGTTATCAAGAGTAGTCAGCATGGATTCATCAAAGGAAAATCATGCTTGACCTATGTGATATCTTTCTATGATGACAAGAGTGCCTGGGTAGGTGACGGGAGAGCAGTGGATGCTGTCTACCCCGACGTCAGCAAGGCTTTTGACACGGTCTCCCATAATGTCCTCATAGGGAAGCTCAGGAAGTGTGGGCTGGATGAGTGGTCATCAAGATGGATTGAGAACTGGCTGAATAGCAGAGCTCAGAGGGTTGTCATCAGCGGCACTGAGTCTAGTTGGAGGCTGGTAACTAGTGGTGTCCCCCAGGGGTCAGTACCTGGATGAAGACTTAGAGCGTACCCTCAGCAAGTTTGCTGATGACACGAAACTGGGAGGAGTGGTGGATACACCAGAGGGCTGTGCTGCCATTCAGTGAGACCTGGACAGGCTGGAGAGTTGGGCAGAGAGGAATCTGATGAAGTTCAACAAGGGCAAGTGCAGGGCACCTGGGGAGGAATAGCCCCATGCACCAGTACACGCTTGGGGTAGACCTGCTGAAGAGCAGCTATGCAGGGAGGGACCTGGTTTTCCTGGTGGACGACATGTTGGCCATGAGCCAGCAGTGTGCCCTTGTTGCCACGAAGGCCAATGGGATCCTGGGATGCATTAAGAGAAGTGTGGCCAGCAGGTGGAGGGAGGTTCTCCTCCCGCTCTGCTTTGCCCTTGTGAGGTCCCATGTGGAGTACTGCATCAGGTTCCCCACTTCAAGAAAGATGAGGAGCTACTGGAGAGAGTCCAGTGGAGGGCTACGAGGATGGTCAGGGGACTGGAGCATCTGTCCTACAAGGAAAGGCTGAGGGAGCTGGGCTTGTTCAGCCGGAAGAAGGCTGCGAGGGGACCTCATAAATGCTTATAAATATCTCAAGGGTGGGTGTCAGGAGGATGGGGCCAAGCTCTTTTCAGTGGTTCCCAGCGACAGGACAAGGGGCAATGGGCACAAATTGAAGCATAGGAAGTTCTGTCTGAACATGAGGAAGAACAACTTCTCTCTGACAGTGACGGAGCCCTGGAACAGGCTGCCCAGGGAGGTTGTGGATTCTCCTTCTCTGGAGATATTCAAGACCCACCTGACAAGGTCCTGTGCAGCCTGCTGTAGGTGACCCTGCTTCGGCAGGGGGGTTGGACCAGATGACCTACAGAGGTCCCCTCCAACCCGTAACATTCTATGATTCTGTGATTCTGTGATTCTGTGAAGTGATAAGTACTTCATCTCTCTGTGAACAAACTCAAGCAGCAGAAAGGTCTCACATCCAGTATAGATGTAGTTTCCAATTCTCTCTTGACACTGGAACTTCAGTCTGAAGAGGCTGACCTGTTCAGCCCAGGTAGTGCAAAACTCTGATAAGTTCAAGTTACAGTATTTTAGGGAGGTAGCTTGAAATCATGCTGGCTGTTTATAAGCTCCAAGTTATATAGGGCTTGATGTATTTTATTGATTCTGTCTGAAGACATTCAGCACCTTCCTGGACTAAGTCCTTTATTGTTAGCTTGTGCAGGAAGGTCTCTGTCATTAGCACAAGCATTTTTGCTTGCTGAACTCATGCTTCCTTTCAGAATTTTATCTGGAGAAGAAAAAACATGATGATAAGCTGCACAACAAAAAGGGCATGTTAAAAACAAACACTTATGAACTCCCAAAAAAGCAAAATTACTTTCAAGGATATTCTCAGAAATGCATACAATATGAGTCATATAAATATAACTGTTGTAGTCTTACACATAGCCTTACTAAATGAAGGGTGAACAGGAGAACCCCAGCCATAATGAAAACTGGATTCAGTGTCATGCAGGACACTACAAAGTGCTGTCCACATAAACACCAGGTCTGATCAGTGAATATCAACAGTAGCAAGAAAAATAATAGGTGTGGTTTAATTCTGTAAATATCCACTGTACAGCATACGTTATTAATTTGTATTCATGGTGCATGTCTTAGCAAGGGTTTAGCACATCTTCATAACCCTGGAGTAGACAAGAATTAGTAATATCAAAGACATTTATTAACAATGGTGAAAAACTGGTGGAGTCTTGAAATAAACACATTCCCAGTTTGTTAACTGGTTGTCTTGCCTGGCAGTGCTGTTTCTGGGTTGCTATTGTGAATTCAAACACAAAGCCTTTGAATTTCTGAGGCTGGAAAATGGAAGAGCTGGGAACAATGAGCTGTGCAATTTTTGCCTGGTGATGCAAACTGCAGAGAATTCCAGCTGGGACAAGTCTATGAAAATCCTGCCTGGAATGACACCAAACAGCATCTGTTGACTTTCCCAATTAGTAAAATTCCATCTGCATCAGTAAGTGAAGTTTGTTTTATTTGTGCAATACTATATCCCCTCCTTTGTTGCTCATAGCCTTGAAGATTATTCATACTTTTCCTGATGAACACTGGACGCGTGTAGGTAATTCCACTTGCAGTTGTATATATCAACTAGTAAAGAACGTCTCTGCCCTCTCTTCTGATGTAAGTTTTTTGAGGCAACTCTGATCACATTAAAAAAGCTTCCAAATATCATCTTTGCTCTGTTGTTAATTTTAAGAGCTCTCCATCTGAGAGCTGAATTAGAGCTTTAGAAGATTTTTTTCTTTTTTTTTTAGGAGAAAGCATATTTATGATGCCGTGAGGCAATACATATTTCTGATTCATGTTTATAAATGGCAAGAATGGCCACAAAATTCAACATCATTTGATTGTAGGGAACAATCAAGTTTATGATTTTTTGCTGGTATTTCCTTACTTGGCGATGTGATTAGGCAAGGGCAAGTGCCTCCTTGGTATTTGAGACCTTGTTGGGGGAAAACATAGTTGAAGTTTATAGCATATTAGTAAAGAAAAAGCTTACAGACATTAATGTGCTTTGAAAATCATTGTTTAAAATGCCAGCATGAAAAGCCCGTGCTTGAAAGGTGTTTTGCTGATGCACAAACTAACGTACAAGCTCTTCTTGATAAATGCGGTCGCTGATCACACCCCTCAGGGGTATGTGTCTGCCATTTATGTGTGTATATATATGCATCTATGTATGCTTATGTACCACTTGCTGTAGCAGAGCCATGATCTCTGTCAGGCTCCTACACAAAGGAATAACGTCTGCCAGGGTCTGAGTGTTCATAGGTTTGACTGAACAAGGACAGCTCTTCTCTTCTAACATGCACTTTTTTTTTTCCATGGTTGGACACTGCGGAGAGGACAGCAGTGCCCTTCAGGCTGCCAGGCAGCCCCAGGGTGTGAAAGCATCTGGGTGAGAGCAACCTACAGCCACATTTGTTTACCGGTCTCCCAGCCTTCATGAATGATCGCAGCAACACCAGCAGCAAGACCAGCACCATGGGAAGGAAATCCAGCTCTACTTGCAACAGCTGGGCTGTGTTTTGCTGGAGCAGAGGAGGGTGGCCAAGAGGGTGCCTGCACGGAAGACCCTGCTTCTGCTCCTTCGGGTGCACAACAGACCTCTGCAGAGCCAGAGTTGTAGGGCTGCGACATGGTTGGTCCTTGGGGACAACTCCAAGACGAGGCAGACACTGAAGAAGGCTTGTCTACAATCTTCTTTTGTTTCACATTTGTTTTGCAAAAGTGAGCTAAACCCATTAATCCTCCTGAGCCAGCCTGCAGGAGCAGGCTGGGCATGCTACCTGTTCACCTGCATCCATGGACACCCAGCACACAAGACAGCAGGGATCCTTTCTCCAACAAGATGCAAAGATGATTCCACTCCTGTTCTGTTCTGGGGGCTTTTGGGGCTTTTACTTGACATTTCTGCTTGCTCTCTGAGAATGAGGGGCATTTCACACTATTTTCTTCATTCCCAATGTTGTATAGCCTACCCATCTACTGAGAACTACTCACTTCACGTTCTTCATGAGAAACACTGAAGTATAAAAATCAGACCAGTGTTGCCTTGTCTCTCAGCTCTGATTAGATCGAAGTAATTCTGGCTAAGATAAGCTCTGATCTCATCTTTGCTCCCCTAAAAAAAAAGAAAAAAAAGTGAACCTCTTCCAGATTCTGAAATTCATCCTTTCCATCACACCTTTCCTACACTTTTTTTTATTGGCCCTTCTTGATTCTGATGGGCCTGAAACAGGTGCTGGAATATTGCACTGAATCGAACATTTGTCATTTGTGTACCTGAGACTTCAAAAATCTCTTTCTTGAGAAATATCCAGCCTGGTTTTTTACTGAGTTTAAAGCAAACATTTGCCTCTCTCTTCATGTCCCTCTCAATGTCTTCTCTATGCTTCCCTTACTTTTGACGGTAGAAATGACTGGTAACATGTAAGACTAATTATCTTCAGATTTCACAGCTAACTAGCCAACTCTGCTCTCACACAGCTTTTAATCACATGATTTAGAACAAAATACTACTATGTCCTTGCATGCAGTTTCTTTTAAGAATGAGAGGAAAGGTATTTTAAATCTTCCAGAATCTGTAGTTCCAAGCTCTTACTCTCTTTTTTCTTGCTATAATTATTAATATTTTGAGCTACCATGTTTCTCTGTGCCTTAACTTCCCCATTTTACCAGTGGAAAAATGTAGCTTACTACCTTAAACTACCTGTGGAATTTATTGATTGTAAATGGATTCACGTAGAGAAAGAAGTGGTACAGTTGTCTAGCACAGTCAAAGAAGTGGAACATTTCTTCAAGAGATACTTAAGGAAACCACATGTTTTCCATCATTTTTCATTTTAAATATATAATAGACTCTCCACCAAAACATAAGTGTCAAAAATACCCACTAGTTTGATATGGAGATTAAAAAATGTTTCTTCTGTTCAACAGATGAAGTAATGCTGGGAAACTTATCAGTTCACTCTTTGACTCTGAAAACTAACTCACTGAATTCAAAGGTAAATATTTTTACTTGCTGCATAATAAATTACTATTGATTGATCATTGGGAAAAAAACCTTCTCCCTTCAAGATCCAGTGGGAATATTGAAGATAAATCAAGTTGTCATGCCCATGAAATTAAAATAGTTTAGGATCATCAATATGATGTAATTAATTAATTGGTAATAAATATTCCACCATCATCAAACTTGAAAGAAATGTTCTGAATTTTCAGGATGATTACTATGGCTAGCTATTTTAGATGTTTAGAACAGTTTTTCCAATGTTTAACAACAATATCTAACTTGCTTAATGTTTAATACTAATTAGAGCTGAATAATGAGACAAATCCTGCTTAATAACAATAAAGTGTAATTGCACATTTATTACCACTGTAATTTTAAATAATAAAATAACAAGGTTTGTCTTATAGCTTTACCTTTTAAATCAAAGAATGGCTCTTGTAATAATCAATACGTAATTAACTTATAATTACTCACAATAAATGTCTCTTAAATGTGAGTTAAAAGCCTCTTTGAGGTGTTTTAAGCATTACTCACTTCTCTGGTTAGGTCACTTTAACTAGAGTTTACTACCAAAATTTATCCTTAATTGTGCTGAGGGTGACTAGAGCCTTATACATATGTACTTATTAGAGTATTAGGAAAACCTACTTATATTAAAAACCAATATTTTTTGCTAAATATTTTTTTCACATATTTCATTACTTTGCTATACGATGTTAACTTACACTACGCAGTGGGGATAATTCTTTTTCACCTACATCCTTATATACATGACATAGTGTTCTGAAATTTGTTCAGAGTAAATGAAAATGATGATTCCTGAAACCATAACAAGTATTAATAGAAGCCGTCACCTCTTACATTTTTTACTGAGTTCAGTGAGTACTTACCTAAGTGTGAATCTCTGGGGCTGATTCATCAAATCCCTAATAAATAGTGTCACTTTAATGGATAATGTCCCTGCTGAATAAGGGATGGTACTTTGTGAGCCACAAGCTAAAGAAGAAAGTAAATTTAAAAGATACGTTTACAAGAGATTCTCAATAGCATAAAAGTGCTCTGTGAAGGCTGTTTCCACAGTTCTGGTGGGATTTGTAACCTAAGCAAGAGATGAGATTTGCATCAGTTCATAGCTTTTCAGATTATATTGAAGTCTCAACACTGCATAAAACTGGAGCCTAGAACTCAAGTTCACGTGACCTTTTTATAATAAAACTGTGAACTTTTAGTATGTCCTTGTTCCCTCTAATAATTTTCCATCCTCCTCCCATCTGAGGCAAACTATTAGGAGAAGGCTGTCTTCCACTTGTACATACAAGCAGTAGCTGATGCCCTGGGACTTCTTGATCTCCAAGATTTAAAAACATCTGGTTTGAGCGGGCACCACAGAAACTATAAGGAAGGTTTGTTCAGTAAATTTGCTTGAATTTCGAGTTGTTGTTTGTTTTCAAAGCTAAAGGCTCCCTGATATTTATATGCAGTATCTGATGGAATTTGGGACATACCGAGTTTGGAGCCCATCTGGGGGTTAGAGAAGGGAATCTTTTCGACTAAATTGGAAGCACACAAAATCTACAATGAGGCTCAGCAGAGACTGAGACACAGGTGTATGAAGGGAATTTAGAGGTAACAGGAAGGTGCCAAGAAGCCTCAAAAGATGCGGTGACATAAACGAAGTTGAAAACTGACAGATGAGCACATTGGTCTACATTTAGCAGGAACATCTATGCGGATGGACGAAAAGATGATGGTGTGTCAGAACAAAAACTGTTTTCAGAATGTCAGGGAAGATGTTCTCAGAAGACATTTGTCATGGCATCTGAAACCAGTTGAGTTAAGCCCGGTCTTCATTTCACTGAGATTTCTTAGCCCAGCAGACTTACACAAAAAATGTCCCTACTACCACAGATTCATTGCCTGGTAGGAAAAAATAATTGACTGACCTTCAAGGAGGAAAAAAACAGGCAGTGGTAGTGGCTTGCACAGGGTAAGGATAAGAGAGGGTAGGTGATTTAAAAGTAAGTTCATATAAGCAGAGGAAGCCAATGGGAAACCATAGGGGAAAATGAGATTGTTTGCTTTCCCCATATTGGAGAACATCATCCTGGACTTACTTAAAGTTTAGAGACAGGATTTAGGAAGATCATAAAAGTAAAATTGCTGTCATTGACAGTGGAAAAAATGATTACACTTTTTAATGGTGCCAGCAGTTAAGCTTCAGCAAACCACAGGAAAATATTAGACCAGCTTCTGAAAGAAAATGTGCTTCATAACTGGGCTGAGGACAAACTAAATAAATTACAGATTTAAGCAGTGATTTTACAGTCAGGCACCTAATCCTTAGAAAAGATTTCCTAGGATCCCTGTGGTGAAAACCCTCCAAATATGTGATTAGTACAAGTACCAGCTCTGGGCTTACCCAAGACCATCTGTGTCTACTGTTAAAATTAATTGTGGGCTTTTTCTTTATGAAGGAAGAATGAGATGTCTTTTCAGCACCCGATAATGGTGTGAAATAATACTTTTCCACAGGTCCACCTGTATTTTATAATGCTGGACAATCAGAACTTTGGCTGGAAAAGCAAAACTTAAATCTTTCCCAAGTTCATAGCTAGCCCTTGAAGTGAACTCAAGATGTTAACCGGATTGTCCATGGCCTTAATAAAAGAAGAGACTCTTCCAAGAGTCTCTGGAGGTTCACCCTGCAGAACGTAACAGAATCATTACCTGCTCTTAGGATTCTGCACATGGTTTAAAAATAAGGACTTTTGAAGACTTTCATTCAACATCTACAGGAAGTCTTCAAAAAACAACAGTTTGCATCGGTTCACAGGATTCCTAAAGAGACACTGATAGAGAGCTAATGGGGAGAAATCATTGAGGGGGAAAAAAAGGAGAAAACTCATTGACGTAAAGTGACTGAAAAATAAACAGTAAGTCATTATTCTCCAGCAGGGAAAATCCAATTAATTTCAAATATATACATCAACTCTGAAGTTACAAAATACTTAGAAAACATAACCCTGAGAGTTTTAAACTAAAAGAAACCTAATAATCTTTCCTGACACTATTACTTTGTGTAATTGTGACAGAATCAGTGCACTTGGTAGTTACACATTAATGGAAGCACCTGAATGACACTCACAATAAATGATTTGCTGAAAAGCATGCTTCCTACTGGGTCAGAAGAGTTTGTTTTGTTCTGTTTGATTGCAATATTTAAAACCTGTGGCTATTGAAACGTGCCCACAGCCTGTTCAGAATTAGCGAAGACAAGGAATTGTGGAAGCGAAGGGGAAAAGGGGAAAGGGCTATTCCCCTTTTCCTTTGGTTGGGAAGCAATAGAAAAAAGAAGGAAAAAAAGGGAAAGGGGAAGAAGGGAAGGGCTGACTTCTGGAGGCTTAATTTTTGTAGTGAGTGTCAAGGATTTTCCAAGGAGGTTTATTTAGCAGACAGGATACCCATCTGTTAGCTGTTTGGAAGAGAAAACCTAGGTGAGAGATCCCTGTGAAAAGATACATTGTGCATCCCTTTGCTTGGTAGTGCCTTACACAGAGATCTATGTGAGCTGAAGTTTAAAAATCAATTAACTGCATCTTCCATAATATCGTCCAAGTTAATTATGTACAAAGCACACACACGCACATTAAAAAAAGCTATAAAATAAAAAAAGCATGGGGGAGGGGAAAGGGAGGAAGAAAGCGTGAGACTCATGCCTGCTTAGAACACAGACCACAAAGCCCAGGGGAAATACAACCTTCAAATGGATATTCCCCTTCCCCCACTCCTCTGCTCATCTTCTGCTATGCTGCAAAATTTTAATATCTCATCAAGTATATAGCAGCCATAAACTACTGTCCCTTTTTATGTAGTTTCAGATGCAGGAAGGAGCACATTCTTTATAATGACCTAAACCTATCAAATGAAATAACGCTTTGGGATGATGAACTCTAAATTATGAGTGATTATTTCTAAATTCATTACAACTTTGTTTGACATTTTTATTGCCTTCTTAATTTCTTCCAGCCAAGCCACAGAAGTTATTACTCATGATATAAACAGTGCACCAATTAGGAAAAAGGATTTTCCAGGTTTGCACTCTAGCTGTCTGGTTTCCAAAATAAGATGACTGAGCCAGTTGTGGAAATGTCACTGGAGCAAACATCAGCATAAAAAATATAAAAGTAAAATAAAGTTTATAATATTTTTTGCACTCCAGAAACTTAGTACATTTCTCAGACATTAAGCAATTAAAATGCACAACAAGCTGTTGACAAAGATATTATTAGCTCCATTTTACAGACGGAGAAAAAATGTCAGGAACTGAGTCATGTCACAGAACAGGCAACCCTTTAATACATCAGCAAGACATCAGTCTGTAGTGATAGTAAAGGTAGAGGTGTTTGACAATGAGCAGCCAACAGATTTGGGGAGTAGGTATGAAATATGGTACACTGTGGGCTACGCAATTGTGTACAACTGTGTGAATATAAGTAATGATTTAGTTAAAGAGCTGAAGGGGAGCACTGTCTCACCTTGACTGAGGGCACAGTCACAACAGCAGACTGATTTCCATGCCTCAGTGGAGTTCTGCTCAGCTCAGTAACAAAGGCAGAGCACATCCGTCTTCATTTGCTGCAAGAGAAATCCTACTCTTCTGCTCTGACATTTGGATCAGATCCTAAGGTAAGATGAAGTCTGAGCTTCACACTTCGCACTCATCTACACAGAAAGGCATACATTTCACTGGTGGGAAAAGGATGACAGGAGAGTGCAGGAGTATGATAACTTTTGTAGAATTGTACTCAGGTAAGGTCGTGTACCTATAGCTAAGCTTCCAGACATTGGTCTGTTGGGATCTCGTACATGACTGACTGAATGTGTTGTGAGGCTTTTTTTAGCCTTCCACTAACAAATCAGGTATTGGCCATTCCCTGAGGCAGGACATTCATCATGTTAGGCAAATCCTGTGTTCCTCTGATCTTTCCCTCTGCTAGGGTGCACAATTAAGAACCTACAAAAAATTTTCAAATTGAAGCCAAGAAAAATTCAAGAAAATTATGAATGCTGAAAGAGACAGGAGACCAATTTTGGTGAGGAAGGCATTACTCCAAATAAAGTCATGGTAACTAGTCAGGTTAGTCTAACGCAAATGACCAGCATACATCTGCTATTTGGCAAATTCTTTTCATCTAGCATATTCAAAAAAGAACAGAGTTTTAAGCTGAGGGATTTTTGGAAAAAAAAAAAAAAATCTGTAGACTAAATAGTTAACAAACACCCATAACATCATTGACTGAAGAAGTTTATCTTTAAAAATCTGTTGGTCTTTCATTGAGTTGGTGGCAGTACCAGCACTGAATAGCATAGCTTGCACTGGTTTATTCAATAGCAGATTTCTACTCAAGCCCCTTTGTTTGCCTGATGAAGACTCTTCAGGATCTCTTCACAGGATCACAGCATCCTGCCCTTGCTATAAATAATAGAAAGAGCAGCTTTTGCTACACCAGACACACATTTACTCACCCTCCCTCATAGGGGCAGGTGGTGCAAGACCAGCCTATCTGAGTCACTGTCACCCTTCTCAGGCTCACTTTTTTTTGCTCATATGAAAGCACCTCTAACAATAGATTTGCTTGAGCGCTCTGCCTGGAAAGTTCAAGCCTCCTCCTGACAGTCCCACACTCTTACACATTTCGTCTCATGTGGCATGACATATCTGATAAGAAAAGGACAGATGAACTTCCTTAAACTACTCTCCAGTACCTGACTGTCAGCACTGCATCACTCACCCAGAAACTCAGGAGGGTGGCAGAAGAGATGAGAGGCAGTGCAGCAAAAATATAAAATTGTGCTTGCAGCTAAGGGATGTACAGGCCCTCTGATCCTGAGCAGTATCCAGCACCATTACAGCAGGTAATGCCCAGCAGTGCTCCTGAGAGGTATTTGTGCACTGAAATTCACCTTCTGTCTTTTGACATGAACTCACAGAGCTTAGGAGCACCTGCCAGTAAGTGCAAAGTAATTTCACCTCCTGGGTCTGTAATTTCTGTAGAAAAATGCTGATATGTGAGGTAATTCTCCTGCTGATTAAGTTCACCTTATAAAGTATCAGATCCTCTCTGTGCATCTTGAGTACTCAATTTCATTACTTCTTAATCTGCATATGGTCTACTTTTATTAATATGTGATTGTTGATCAGCCCATAAAAGGTCATGGTCCACACCTCAGTGAAGTGTTTCTTTAAAGAAATGTTAAGGATCTCAAGTGTGCCAAAGATATGATAGACTTCAGCAATGACACACCCTCCCGTGTATGCTGCTGCTAATGATATTTGTTTCAGTGAACAAGAGCACCACAAGTCAGTCTCTTTCTGTCCTTTCCTTTCCTAAGACCGCATCTCTTCATCAATGCAAACGTTTTGGACAACTGTAGGGCCAAATTTTACCTTAGGTGAGACAAAAAAAAAAAAAAGACTCAGTAAAATGGCCTATACTTGGCCTTGGAAAATGCCAGGAACACCATACTCTTGAAAAACAGAGAATCAGAAATGTATTCATGTGTCTATATATTGATTTAGAAAAGCAAATATTTGGCAGTGAGATTCGTATTAAGCAACTATTCTCTATCATTGTTTTAGTTCTTAACTTTGTTTCCTGTCTGTCCTTAAACGACTTTTTGCACTCAGATTGCATCGTATTCTTTCCCTGGACACTTTATGTGTGGTGGGAATTTGCTGTTATTAATATTGTATCACCTATCTCCTTAATCAAATGCTGTTTTATTTATTCCCTGGTCAGGATGAGATTAACTGTAATGAAGTAGTGACTGTGACTGAGATCCAAGGGTCTTCGACTCTTTCAGGGAGAGGAAAGAAGTCATTCATAAGGCTATAAATATCTAGACATGGAGTATTAGGAAGTTTTTAGGGTCCATTAAATCTCTTTTCAGTGACTTGAGGCAGAGGTTGCTTGACATGATACATCGTTGCTGGATTAGTTGTCTCTTTAATGTTAAGCAGCTGTGGAAGACTTTGTATGATCCTGCCACAAAAGTTGCAGCGAGATCTCTGTCTGACTTATGTCTGGCCTCTGCTGTAGGACTTGGCTGGGCAAGAGGGCTTGTAAGACCAGGAACAGCAATACAGTAATCAGAGCACCTTAAGCCTGTCTTTCCAGTCAGGACAGTCTTTCAAGATAGTGGGATACAAACATGCAGCAGCTTGATGATATTTTGCCTCTTGGATAGCCACAGCTGTGACATACCTGCAAAGCTCCAAATATCTCCAAGTCCAATGTTGGCTAACCATCGATAGTTTCTGCATTAATTTTAGTGTGATTTTTTTGTAATAACATTTCGGACAATGAAACAAAACAGATCAAGCACTTCTCAGGTGCTTCCCAGTAGCTAATGTCCCATCAAATAGTTATGGTCTTGTGTTGATAAAACATAGAAATTTAACTGGTTTTTAAAGCACTGAGAAAATTAATCTGTTCTGGAAGTTTATGGAACTAAACAACAAGACCTGCAAAGCCACTTCACCACAGCTTAGATAATTTACTGTCATGTTCATTGTAAAAATTAGTACAAAACTAGTATTTATATTCCCGGTCTTACAACATTTTAAGAAAAAGGCTAAGAGAGTTGGGGCTGTTCAGCCCTGAGAAGAGAAGGCTGCGGGGAGACCTTATAGCAGCCTTTCAGTACCTGAAGGGGGCCTATAGGAAAGGTGAGGAAAATATTTTCAGCAGGGCTTGTTGCAATAGGACAAGGAGCAATGGCGTTAAACTAAGGCTGGTTTAGACTAGATATAAGGAGGAAATTTTTTACCATAAGTATGGTGAAGCACTGGAACAGATTGCCCACAGAGGCGGTGGAGGCCCCATCCCTGGGAACATTCAAGGCCAGGCTGGATGGCACCCTGAGAAACCTGGTCTAGTTGAAGATATCCCTGCTCATTGCATGGGGGTTGGACTAGATGAGCTCTGAAGGTCCCTTCCAACCCAAAGCATTCTATGCTTCTATGAAAACTGATACCAGAATTCTATTATAACACCTTTTCTTGAGTCATTAGCAACTATAATTAAGTTCAAAAAACCTAACAAACTCTGCACCTGTTTCTGTGATGTATTAAATATTTGAGCAAGTAAGTATTTAAAGGTACTGAAGAAGAAATCCTTAACTTTTAAACTTTTTTCATTACTTGCCAATTAACAGAGTTAAATTTTGAAATCTATGCTGAGGTTTCAAAAGGCCTTTTCTCAGATAAAAATTAGTGCAAGATAGAATTAATTTAGATATCAAGATTTGGTGCAATAATTGCTCATTTGCTAGAAGTCTTCCATCCGTAAAAATTAACTATCAGATACTCGGGTTTTTCAGACTGAAAAAAAGTACATATGCTTTGCATCTGCATAGAGCTGCAGATCTTAATACACCTAAACAAACTGGACACGCAAAAACGCGTGCACTCATCTTGCCATGAATGCTTTAAATATCTGGACTTTTAATGCAGAAAATTTGAACCAGACTGCTTGATGTTTGAAAGATTACAAAGAGGATATTTTGGTTGTTGTTTGTCCTTCATTTCACAAGAACAATATAATTTCTGCAGTATTATTAGTGTCCATATTCCAGATGCTTACTATTATGCATCACATCAAACAAATATGTTCTCCTTGCAAAAAGAAACTCAGCTTGTCGTATGTGAATATTTCTAAATCACTATACATAATAAAAACAATTTACAGAACACAGTTTATTTTAGGAGAAAAATAATTTAAGGTAAGAGGCCATGGAAGAAGAAACATATGTGGATGAGAATTCACAAACTGGTATCTACCTAAAAACCTAGACAAATACTTCCTAAATTGCATGAAACTGCTGTTATTTCATTAAATTAAACTGATTTCACCCAGGCTTCTATGCCAATGACTTGCATATAATAACTGCCTTGTGGATAAAAGATAAATAATCAGCTGCTTTTTCTTCCATCTGAGGAATAACTTGCTTTCTGCAGGAAGGATTCAGCTCTAGCAGTAATGATTAGGCAGCACTGTTACCCAGGCAGTCCATGGCTGACAACAGCATGTATCAGTGCAAAAGCAGCAGTAATAACCACATCATTTCATTGAGAAGGGAGGGCTGCTGCTGGCAGATAAGTGACAGAAACTTTTACTTTTTGCTTAAATGCTTTGAATGAAAAGCACAAAGAAAAAGCAAGACTGCAAATATGGAGTTTTAAGGCACTATTAGTGAAATAAAAATGCAAAACTTACGTGTACTCATGCACTGCTACTTGCAGTGGGTGAGAAAAGATCCCACAGATCCCTTCCCTTCAAACTGCAGTAAGTGTTGTGTCTAAGAACATATCTGTAGGGTGAACTAATGAAACTTTTACATACTTTCTTTTGTTGCCTCCGCAGGCTAAGGAAAGTTCACTGGGAATGAACAGTTCTCTGACTGTTACACAACCTACACATGGTATCTTTGCTTTGCGGAGGCTCCAAGCATCAATGTCTGGGGTAAGATTTTCTTGGCCCTGTTTCACAGGGTGGACATCGTTATGGAATCATAGAATCATAGAATCATAGGTTAGAAAAGACCTCTAAGATCATCAAGTCCAGTTATTCACCCAACACCACCATGCCTACTAAACCATATCCCGAAATGCCACATCTATACATTTTTTGAACACCTCCAGGGATGGTGACTCAACCACCTCCCTGCACAGCCTATTTCGACGTCTGACCGCTCTTTCACTAAAGAAATTTTTCTTAATATCCAATCTAAACTTCTCCTGATGCAACTTGAGGCCATTGCCTCTCATCCTATCACTAGTTACCCGGGAGAACTGACCAACATCTGCCTCTCTACAACCTCCTTTCAGCTAGTTATAGAGAGCAATAAAGTCCCCCCTCAGCCTCTGCTTCTCCAGACTAAACAGCCCTAGTTCCCTCAGCTGCTCCTCATAAGAGTTGTTCTCTAGACCCCTCACCAGCCTCGTTGCTCTTCTTTGGACATGCTTCAGTATCTATATGTCCTTCTAGTAGCGAGGGGCCCAAAACTAAAGACAGTACTCGAGGTGCAACCTCACCAGTGCCCAGTACAGGGGCACGATCACCTCCCTACTCCTGCTGACCACACTGTTCCTGATACAAGCCAGGACGCCGTTGGCCTACCTGGCCACCTGGTCACTCTGCTGGCTCATCTTCAGCTGGCTGTCAACCAGCACCCCAAGGTCCTTTTCTGCTGGGCAGATTTCCAGCCACTCTTCTCCAAGCCTGTAGCGTTGCATGGGGTTGTTGTGACTGAACTGAAGGACCTGGCATTTGGTCTTGTTGAACCTCATACAATTGGCTTTGGCCCATCAATCCAGCCTGTCCAGATCCCTCTACAGAGTCTTCCTACTCTCAAGCAGATAGATACTCCCAACCAACTTGGTGTCATCTGCAAGCTTACTGAGGGAGGACTCAATCCCCTCATCCAGATCATTGATAAAGTGTTGTTAAACAAGACTGATCTTGAAACTGAGCCCTGGGGAACACAACTCATGAGCAGCCGCCAACAGAATTTATCTGCATTCATGGCCACTCACTGCTCTCGGCCATTCATCCAGTTCTTTATCCAGAAAAGAGTACACCCATCCAAACCATGGGTAGCTAGTTTCTCCAGGAGGATGCAATGGGAACAATGTCAAAGGCCTTACTAAAGTCCAGGTAGGCACCATCCACAGCCTTTCCCTCATTCACTAGGTGGGTCACCTGGTCATAGAAGGAGATCAGGTTGGTCAAGCAGGACCTGCCTTTCATGAAGCCATACTGGCTGGGCCTGATCCCCTAGCTGTCCTTCACATGCTTGGTGAGTGCACTTGGGATGAATCCCTTCATAATCTTGCCCAGCACCAAGGTCAGGCTGACAGGCCTGTAGTTCCTGGGATCCTTCTTCCAGCCCTTCTTGCAGATCAGTGTTACATTGGTGATCCTCCAGTCAGCTGGGACCTCCCTATCTATCCCTGCTGATAGATGATGGAGAGTGGCTTGGCCAGCTCCTCCACCATTTCCCTCAGCACTCTTGGGTGGACCCTGTCCGGCCCTGTAGACTTGTAGGCATCCAGGTGGCATAGCAGGTCGTTAACTCTTTCCTCCTGGATTATGGGAGGTTTGTTCCACTCTCCGTCCCTATCTTCCAGCACTGGGGGCTGACTATCGTGGGGATAACCAGTCTGACTACTAAAGACTGAGGTGAAGGAGGCATTAAGTACCTCAGCCTTTTCCTCATCCTTGGTGGCAATATTACCCCTCGCATCCAGTAAGGGATGGAGACTCCCCTTGGTCCTCTTATTGTTCTTGATACATTCGTAAAAACATTTTTTGTTGTCCCTTGCAACAGTGGCCAGCCTGAGTTCTAGCTGGGATTTTTCCTTTCTAACTTCCTCTCTGCATGGCCTAATGAAACCCCTCTACTCCTCTTGAGTCGCCTGCCCTATCTTCCATAGGTGGTAGACCCTGCTTTTTTTCCTGAGTCCCAGCAAGAGCTCCCTGTTCCGCTAGGCCAGTAGTCTTCCTCGCCGGTTCATCTTGTGGCACATGGGGGCAGCCTTCTCTGTGCCTTTAAGATTTCCTCCTTGAAGAAAGTCCAGCCTTCCTGGACCCCTTTGCCCTTCAGGACTTTCTTCCAAGAGACCCTTTCAACCAGCGTCCTGAACTGACCAAAGTCTGCCCTCCGAAAGTCCATGGTCGTGGTTTTGCTGGCCCCCTTCTTAACTTCACCTTGAACCGAGAACTCTGTCATTTCATGGTCACTAAGCCCAAGACAGCCTCTGACCGCCACATCCCCCAGCAGTCCTTCTTTGTTAGTAAACAGCAGTTCTAGCAAGGCACCCCCCCTGGTAGGCTCACTTACCAGCTACATCAGGAAGTTACCTTCCACATACTCCAGGAACCTCCTAGACTGTTTCCTCTCTGCTGTATTGTATTTCCAGCAAACGTCTGGTAAGCTAAAGTCCCCCACAAGAACAAGGGCTAGCAATTGTGAGACTTCTGCCAGCCCCTTGTAGAAAATTTCTTCTACCTCTTCATCCTGATTGGGTGGTGTATAACAGACCCTCAGCAGGATGTCTGCCTTGTTGTCTTTCCACCTCATCTTTACCCACAAGTATTCAACCTTGTCATCACAATCCTCGAGCTCTATACAATCGAAGCAGTCCCTAACATACAGTGCCACCCCACTGCCTCTCTTTCCTCGCCTGTCCCTTCTGAAAAGCTTCTAGCCATCCATCACTGTGCTCCAGTCATGGGAGTCATCCCACCATGCTTCTGTGATGGCGACCAAGTCATACCTGTCCTGCTGTACAACGGCTTCCATCTCTTCCTTCTTATTGCCCATGTCACATGCATTGGTGTAGATGCACTTGAACTGGACTGTCAATCTCACCCCCAACCCCGGCATGCCATCCCTGGGCTCATCTCTAGTGTCCTGGGTTTGGCCAGGACAGGGTTAATTTTCACCAGACTCCAGGAAGGGGCACAGCCGGGGGGTGGGGGCTGACCCCACCTGGCCAAACAGAGCCCGGTATTCCATACCATGTGATGTCACGCTGTGTTCCGGTGGGGGGGGGCCGCGCGGAGGGAACTCTGTCGAGGCTCGGCAGGGTGCGGTGACAGTCCTGTCCGGGAGAGAGGGTCTGTTGTGCAAGTTTGGGTCATATTTTCTCCTTATCTGTATCGTTGTTGTTACTGTTCCCTCTGTTTGCTGTTCTGTTAAACTGCCCTTATCCCGACCCACCGGTTTCTGCCTGTTTCTTTTCATTCTCCTCTGCACCGCAGCGGGGGGAGGGGCGGCCGCGTGGCGCTTTTGTTGCCGGCGGGAGCCGAAACCAAAACATCTAGTGAGCCAGATTATGTCCCCTTCCCCCTTTGAACCTAGTTTAAAGCCCTCTTCATGAGCCCCACCAGCTCGTTGGCAAGAATCCTTTTTCCCCTTTGAGACAACTGGACCAGGTGCCATGTAAACCTCCCCATGATCAAATAAACCAATCCACTGATGGCACCAGTCCCTGAGCCACCTGTTAATCAAGCGAGTTTTCCTGTCCCTTTCAGTGTTCTCCCCTGCCACTGACGGGATTGAGGAAAACACCCCCTATGCCCCTGATCCTTCAATCAACCACCCCAGTGCCCTGAAGTCCCTTTTGATGGCCTTGGGACTTCTCTTTGCGATCTCATCATCACCAATCTGCATTACGAAGAGGGGGTAATAATCCGAAGGCTGCACCAGACCAGGGAGTTTCTTAACAACATCCCTAACCTGGGCCTCAGGGAGGCAGCAGACTTCCCTGTGGGATGGGTCCGGTCGGCAGATCGGGCCCACTGTTCCGTTCTGAACAAAATCGCCTATGACAATTACCCTCCTTTTTTTCTTAACAGGGGCAGTCATAATGTGTGGGGCTGACTGACTCATCCTAGGCAACCCCCTGGATGGACTTTCACCCACATCCTCATTTGCCTGGCCCTCACATTCCAGAGCCCCGTATCTGTTGCTTAAGGGCAACTGGGCAGTTGAGGGAGGCCAGGAGGGGATTCGCCTGCTGCCCTGAGCAGGGACCTGTCTCCATTCCTTTCTGCCTCTTAGATCCCCCCTTTCTGCTTGGTGGCAAGAGGGTAGGAGGTCCTCTGCTTCTTGCTTCTTATGTCTCACAGCAGACTGACGATCTCACTGAACATAGGTGTACAATGTTCATGTTGGAAGATATCCTGTGGTGGCAATGATACAGTTTTTAAAAAAGGAAAAAAATCCTCACAAGACTACTATAATAATTTGACATGCATGTGGTAGTCACAGAATGGAAGGCCATTCCTTCTGCTGCCATGGCAAACAACAGAAACAAGAAAAAAGCCCTGTTTGTATCAGTACTGTACTGAAAAATGGGCCAAATTCAGGTCTTTAATACTAAATGTCTACATGTCCATCCTTAAAAAGCTGTCATTTGTGTTCTGCTAGCTGTTTCACACCCATAGTTTCAGTAATTGAATTATTTCCTATAATTGTTTAGGTTATATTTGGTGAAGGAGGAGGAAAAAGAACAGAGGTCATAAGGCTGTGAAAGGGAGAAAAGAACCTATAAAATTTACTACGTGTATTTTCCCAAACCACATTAATTAACACAACACCTTGAAAAGGAAAAATGTATAAAAGCTGGGATTAGATACACTCTATTTACATTCTAGAGAGCAGCTAAGTCTATATGATTATATGTGTTATTTGAAATGTTATTTACTAGTTTATTTTTTCCTAATAATTTTTTTCTTTTCCAACTTATTCGGCTTTACTTTGATTTAATCTCCTTTTGCACATGCCCAGCCCTTCCCATTTCCAACCATGTTTTATACAGGAAGTATGATAGTAGTTGTACACTCCCCGCCTGCTGTTGCCAGAAGGCAAATATTTGTTGTCCATGAGTAATGAACAATATATTTCAAATAAAACATGCAAAAAAATCCTTTCTTGGAATGTGTTTAAAAGCAGTCTTTATGGCACTTTCATTTTTCTGCTCCAGTTGCTGGAGTCAAAAAAAGACTGCATTAATTAAATTGAAAAGAAATCTTGGAATTTCTCAGCTATACAATCCTGCAGATAAATTCATTTCTTTCTTATGTCATAGATTTACAGAACATCTTGAAACAGCTCTTGTTCTATATGTTAGAACCATTTGCATGTATAATATTGATGGAGAATTTTGTGAATTCACATGAAGATTGTTTTTTCTATGAGTAGATTACTTAAATGCCTTAAAAATCTTGGATTTAGTTATAGATCGGTATGACTATATTTACATTGCAAACACTGATACTAAACAAAGTGAGAATTTTCTCTTCAAAAATATACCAGCTTAACTTCTGAATTGAACTTTTCCACCTATTTTTATTCCTTCTTGGGGAAAGAAAAGGAAGGTGGGCCAAGTGAGGCTGAGGGTAAGTAAATAATCCGTTATTTCTGGAGAATATTTATTTGAATTGAATTGTTCAAGAATGGAAGCTTATGCATGGATTAAGAAGTAATATTAGGGCCTTGTGTCTCATAGGCAGAATACTTTGAAGTTTAGGTGTAAGACTTGCAGGAAAGGCTGTACAGTTGTCAGGCTCTATGTTAGTCATGACTGTGAATAGTGTTATAATATCTGATGGCAGTCAAGAAGACATTATTCAAGTAGCATATTTAATATGTACCTTAACTTAGCTTGTGTTAAAGCCATTGCAAGTCCTGCTCAGCTTTGTGCATCAGATGCCTAGCAATTCGCACATACAAATACATAGCAAAAGCAATTGCACTTACAGGTCTGGGTCCATAAGCTGTGTGTCACTTTCAGCAAAGCAGTCTCTTTTGAAATGTGCTAAGGTGCCCAGGCCTAATTCAGGTAGTCAGCAAACTGCAGCACCTGCCAGCTAAGGAATATGTTACTGCCTAATATAGCCGCATCCACCATCTTCCTTTCAGATTTGATGTCAGCTGAACACATAGGTACCAAAAGTCTGAAAGAAAAAAAGAAAAGCTTGAAAGACGAGAAGGGGCAGTGGCAATGTGGACATTGTAATTAACACAGGTTCTCTCTCACTGTTTTGTGATATTTCAGTAACACTGAACCACAAATGCTCTATTATTCACTAGGTATCTGGTGAGAAAGAAAAATATCTACAAAGGGGAAATATTAATAATTTTTATCTTAACTGGGGCAAAAATCAGGTTATGATTTAAGAAACAGCAAGCATACTCTCAGAGCAGCCAAGACTACAATTACTGTGCACCAGATTAAGAAAGGATGTTGTGAACAATTGTTCACCATGCTGGAAAATAACCTAGTGATAAACACTGTTTTTAAAAAAATCATTGCTAGTATAAAAGCCACAGTTCTGAAAGAAACATGTTAGCAAGAGAATCACGACAAAAAGTGAGTGAAACTGGCAAAGATCAGTGCAAGTAGGAGTGTGTCCCACACAGGATCAAAAGGATATAGCTGCCTCTCTGTTATATATAGACCTTTTACTTATATGGTCTTCCATATGTAAAACACCGTCATGCAGGATTTGCTGTCACATGCTCTTCCCTCAAATAGGGGAGATGATTCTAACTCTTGCAGAAGCCCCGTATAACAAAGAATGTGACAAATTTCACTGTCTAAGCCTACATGGCCATAGAATCATACAGTCATTTAGGTTGGAAAAGACCCGTAAGATCATCGAGTCCAACCATCATGCCCTGCTCTCCCAGCCACTGTGAGAGTGCCTGCCTCAGTGCCATGTCTCTTGTCATGCCCTGGAAGCATCTGCAGCCAGTGTCATTTTACAAAGCTTTTGTCGTTAAAAACACGCATGGTGGGGGAAGGGGAGAGGTGGAAAGAGGTGGGTTAACAGGATCCTCTTGCAGTTGAGAGTGCTCTTTGCAATCTGTTCACTGACAAAGATCCTTTATACTACCAAATGCTTCAGAGGCTTTTGCATAGAAAAGGTATGTATGGTTCATTTAATTCATGCAGAAATATGCAAAAGTGTTTTCAGACAGGTGAATGCCAAAAATACAGTGCAAAAAGCATGTACGTTCCCACCTTTTGCAGTCCCAGGTAATTCTGGGAGATCTCTCTCAGACGTGGCACCTCCTGGATCTCCACCGTAGTGCTAATAGTGTGTGCAGTGTATCCTCTCCTCATTGCTCAGCAACAGACATTGGATAGTCAGTGGGGGATGCGCTATTCCTTGATGATTTGAGCCCAGGTCTCGTACAGGGAAGTTGCTGGCTGTCCCAGCATTGCGGAGGTGGGCACCTTCTTTACTCCATGGCTGCACCTAGAGGTGACAAGTCAGTCCCCCAAAATGGGGTTGAGGGTGTGTTCAGCTAAATCTACCCACTCTTCCGAACACTTTGAGGCAAAAGAATCATGGGGGAAATCCCACTGCAACAATGTCAGTAATGAGATTTTTTTTAATTATTCTTCCTTACCTACTTGATCATTAAGACTACAGAAACCCATGAATTTTGCCTCAAGATTGCTGTAATTCCATTTCTAATTTCATCTTGGTCTGGAGACAGGGTGATCTAAGTGTAACACTTTGTGGATAAGCAGGCAAATTGTTTTTACAGACTTCTGCACCATTTCAAGCCTTTGTCTCTCAGCTTTGGAAAGATGTTAACATTACTAACAATGGCAATAAGCATGACCATGAACGTCACGCATGTTTCCTCTATTTTGGTGAGGGAGTAGTGCTAACTTTTTTTCTTTTTATATATTTAATACATGGGCGTGTTTACTTTTAGGGTACAGACTCAGAAATAAAAGAATGTGGCTGCCTGTCAAATATTATTTTTACAGATAAGTCTTCTTTCTGTTTTGATGCATTGAAGCCTAAATGTATAAGAACAAAGAGAAAAGATGTAAATGCCTCAGCTAAGGTCAGGAATCAAACCAGAACACACAATTCTCAATGGATTGTGCTAGTGGTTTCAGTTGCTGTTCATTCAATTCCTGTTCCCCTGGACTGTATATGGCAAAAGAGAATGATAGGTAGAAGGTTTATATTCTTAGAGAAAGGTCTGAAGGTAAAAGTCCTGCTGCTGTTATAATCAGTCACATGGGGGGCGGGATGTGACGTTCCCACAGCTCACCCCTGCTTACTTTTGCTTAGCTCCCTTCTGTGTTCCTTGCAGAGAAGATGCCACATGTATCTTTAATATAACTCCTGGTGCTGTAGTAAAACATCCTGTGGGTTAATTTCTCTAATCCTCTAAGCAGCAGGCTTAACAGCTGGAGCTCATCATGTCCTCCTTTTATGCTGATTCACTGGTCAGCAGAAAATATGATGATTCCCAGATGTTCACACTTGATAGACTCAACAGGCTTGAGAGGAATATGGGAGAAATCAGTGACAGGTGTTTTTTTTCTTGACACTCTAAGGCGCACAGAGAAAATGAAGGACATATTTTTAAAGAAAATAGGTGTTTGGGGGGCTTCCAAATAGTTACAGAATCTTTGTTTTCTCATGCTGAGATCCAGAGACAGGGAAATGTGACATGGCATATATTTAACACATAGTTGACCACATTTTATGTGTGTTTATTACAGCATTTTTTTTACTTCGATTTTTTAACAAAATCCAAACCTCTTTTTCAATAATACCAGTGATACAGTATTCTGGTTGTAGCAGGCAATAAATATATTCAAAATTTGAATCATTTAATTTTTACTGTTGTGGACCAACAGCTTTCAAAGGATTGCACACTCAAGATTGGTGATAGCCAAATGAATCAGAAGGCAGGGAAAATAAACAGACAGGTTAAATGCAGAGGTGATGACATAATTGCTTTGTTTTTAATTGGGTCACTACCTCTGGAAGTTGAAAATTAGAGGATGCAGTACTTCTGTGGTTAAGAAGATACGCTGGATACTTGTTGGTTTGTTCAGTGGGTTTCTATGTTGGGTGCACAATTAATTCCTAGAGAAAAAATTCAAGGATCTCCTCTTCCAAAGAGTTATGCAACATTTTTAGTACAAAGTTGAACAGCTGAAGCAGGAGAAATGTCATACTCCTAGTAGTTTCCTCCATCTGATTAGTTGTTTGGCAGGATATAGAGGACTCTGGTCTGAATCAGGCATAAGTAAGGACACACATCTGAGCCAAGCATTCTCATTACAGGCAAAGATGCCTTTGGCAGCTTGTCCTTTCTTTTGAAAACAGTGACTTTTTTTCAGCTATCTCCTGACTGGTCAAATAAAGATACTTTGGCGCTCGACTGTCATAGTCTTGATAACTTCATGAGTCTTTTGCTTAGCTAGAGCCTAAGAGACCAGGGTCTGAGATCTCCCAAATAATATTTTGTGTCAAAAGTGATGGATCCCAGAGGAATACCCTACCTCTCAGTCAGACCCCAAAAACATGTTGGTTTGTCCATTCCTTGTAAGATGACTGATCAGGCACTGTGCAGGTAGCAACTGTAGCTTCTCAGGATAATACACTGTGTCCCATAACATCCTCCTAGGGAAGCTCAGGAAATGTGGGCTGGATGAGTGGTCAGTGAGGTGGATTGGGAACTGGCTGAATGGCAGAACTCAGAGGGTTGTCATCAGCGGCCCTGAGTCTAGTTGGAGGACGGTAACTAGTGGTGTCCCCCAAGGGTCAGTACTGGGCCCAGTCTTGTTTAACTTCTTCATCAACGACCTGGATGAAGAGTTAGAATGTACCTTCAGCAAGTTTGCTGATGACACCAAACTGGGAGGAGTGGTAGATACACCAGAAGGCTGTGCTGCCATTCAGCGAGACCTGGACAGGCTGGAAAGTTGGGCAGAGAGGAACC
>Ga0065711_1031355_pt1 | contig 29884 bp, 20 predicted proteins | sample Hoacrofraction12_FD_59098 | JGI IMG/M metagenome (GOLD analysis project Ga0065711, IMG submission 59098) | Hoatzin crop microbial communities from Cojedes, Venezuela - Epithelial fraction 12 v2 (version 2) | ecosystem: Host-associated > Birds > Digestive system > Esophagus > Crop | place...
GGGGGGGGGGGGTGTCTTTGAAAGAAGTTACTGCATTTAAACATCTGCTCGAGGAGGAAGTTTCCACAGGATCTGGGTTAATAGCCCACTTCTGGAGTGTAAGGCGGGAGCAGCCAGCCCCCTGCCACGCGCAGCACATGGCAGCAGGCGCAGCGTCGCAGCGGTTGGCGTGCTGAGCAGGAGCTGCAGCAGTTAAAGTTACCCGCTCATATATTGAAGGGGAGGAGGGAGAGGAAGCCTTTGCAGCTGGGCTGAGGGCAGGCTGCTGCCAGCAGTTGTCTCAAAGCATTCCTCGCGGCTGGGAGATCTGTGAATGGTGCTTCGCAGAAAGTCCTCCCCTGGGTTTTCGTTGCTTTTCAACCACAACACTTTGTCATTTGCAGCAGGGTGGAGTTCTCTGCAGTCAGTGCTCTTCGACAAGCTTTTCAGTTGTGGGAGCTGACTGAGAAGAGAGGGGAGGGGGAACAAATAGTCAGACTTTTTCAGTTCCTTCCTTTTCAGGGATTACCGGACTGCCTCTCAAAAAATGTTACATTACTCTTACTGCAATTGCCTCTGGAATTGCAATTGCAACATATTCTGTGTCTTCTCCTGGTAGTTGTAAGGGGCTTCTTAGGCTCTTTCCTTTTTTTTCTCTTATTTTCCATACCCTTTTCCCTTCTACTTTTACTACGCAGTGAGAGAGCCAGGGAAATGAAGAGGGTGCTGCGCACCTCTGCCCTTTTCACATGGAGAAAGGAATGTGTCTGTTGTGTATGCTATGGCTGTGTCCCAACAAGAAAGCCAAAAACTGTGATGGTGGGTTTTTTTCCAAAAGTGTCTCTTTAGATGCACAAGTAAGGTCAGCTTTTAGTAGATTCAGTGCTCTTAGGCATATTTGAAAAGATCTCCGTTTTTATGTAAAGTCAGTATTTCTTTTTAAGGAGGTAAATAATGAAGCATCAAAGAAAACATAATGCAAGCAAAACTTCTCCCTGCTTGCAAAAGCAGTGACTTGAGGAGATGCCACACAGACTTTATTTTCACTTCCCCCCGTGTTAGAGGCTTCAAAGAGGATCTCTTGCTTGACAGTTCAGTTTGCCCTGTGCTGGACCACTCTGTCACACGTTGTTCAGCGTGAAGTTTCAAGACCTCAGGTCATGAGGATTTCATTACCGTTCCTGAGCAATTATTATACCTGCAGTTCTCACAAGAAGTTTTCGTGTTCTAACTTCACTTTTGCTCTAAAGCCAAGTAAAACTCTTCAAGTATTACATTCCCTGCCTGGGTTCTGGGCCTCCACAAGCCTGTAGTGCAGGTCTGCACTTATTGCAGGTGCAGAATGACTCTAACCTTTCTTTGCCTTTCCTTTCTGTTTCGCGTGCAGAACGAACTCTCTAGTTCTTTGGTTTCCCGAACAGGGGAATTGATTTATCTCAGCTGTTGTTGGTGAAGACTGATGTTGAGATTAGAGAGCTCTGCCCTGTGCTGGGCTGCTTCCACTCTTGCAGTGAACCATTCAGTGGGTGTGCGCCCTGTGTTTAATGAGCTCTCCATCCCGCCTGCATTTTTTTATTAAGATCTTGTGGATCTGTTGTTGCTGAGTCGTGCTAAATAACTCACTTTCAAGAAGATTCTGCTTGTCCTGAGGTAGGATCATGTAATGCTGAGCTTGTCTTCTGGCTTGTTACTTTCCAGTGGTTAGATCAAGCTGAATTCGGGCCCATTCTGCCATTAGGAACTGACTAAACTGCTGCTCTGTGGCTTCATCTTTAAACATCAACCTTTCTGTTAACATTTTGTGTGTGGTTCACTCTGCCCTGATCTCCTTGTGTCATCTGCGTTGTATCTGTTGTGGGTTTTTTTCCCCCCAAGTCTCATGTGTTTGCATAGATGCTTCATTTCAGAGGAGTACAGAAGGGATGCAGATGTTATGACTTCATTTTTTTGTTATTTGTTATGCTGTTTGAGTGTCTTTGATCTCTGGAACTCAAAACAACAATCAAATAAGGATTCTCTTTCATTTTTCTTGGCATCAGTTTCTCTCTCCACGGATGGAAGTGACTGAGGCTGGTTCTCACAGTCATGACTGGCAAATCACGTGAGTCCATCCTCAGTCCAGTGGAATTTATTACCTATTTCTGTTTTTGCTGGATCTCCATTTCGGAACCCTTCTTCTGCCCTACATAGTTTACATTTAGTGTTTTGGGCTGAAAGTGTGTCTTGTGGGCCTGGGAGGAAAAAGCTTGCGGGTTTCACCCTTCCCGTTTTGCTTGTCCCTTGGGCAGGATCTGGTTCCTAGCAGCCAGTGTGGAGATGCTGTGGGGAGCAGGGTCCAGACCCTTGTCCCCAGCCTGGCCCCTCTGCGGCAGGGGACACACACACATGGCTGTGCCTGGTGTCTGGCTGCTGCGGGTGGAGGGCAGCTCTGTGGCAGCCTCAGCAAGTGCCCAGGAGTGTCTGTTTTCTTAGGCACTTTCAAGCTGCATGAAAATGACTTCAGGAAGCAGAAACATGTTTTACTTGCCAAGTATTGCGTGAAATGTCCGGAAAACAGATCTGGTGAGCAGGAGACCTTCACTGGGAGGGTAGAAGAGGAAGGTAACAGTTGTGTGGTTTGTACTGCATTGAAACAGCACTTCTCACAGCTTACAATGTACTTAAATCTGTCTGCTTCATGACTTGTTTGTTTCAGTTTCAGACCTAGATATAATTAATGTAATTTTATAAACATGAGTGTACAGAAAAAGGATAATATGAATTGAGGGACCTTGTTCTTGAGAGCATTGTGTATACTGCTTTCTCTGGCAGTTCCTTTTGCAGAGTAGTTCATGTGCAGCTTCAAAGTATTTATCCTGCTTAACAACAATGTAGGTATCTTAATTGGCTTGGAAAATATTCTGGGCTTTTTTGTGCCTTAATATATATTAAGGATTTTTTCTGTGGTGAGACTTCAAAGGGATGTTTCTACAATTCCTTTGACTGTGCAAGCGGGCTGTCATACTCTCTTGAACTATGTAAGCTACCTGCTGACATTTTTTTGCTTTCAGGACACCTCCTCAGATGAGATGAGGTTTTTGCAGATAAACCCACCACCAGCCAGGTTTGAAAGCGTCGAGAAGAGTAGGTGCTGCATCACCAAGCCTTTTATAGGAAGAGGGAGGCAGAAGGCTTGAGGGAAGGCGTATGTGCTTTACTGGTGTGGAACATGTTGACGTGCTGCTCATGTACCCCTTGTACATGGCCCAGAGGAAAAGCGTAACCTGCGTAGAGGCTGGGGTGGGCTCAGGCAGTGTGAGCCCTGTGCAGAGCTCAGCCAGGGGTGCTGAGTCTGCCTCTGCAGCCCTCACTTCTTTGCACTGCTTTATTTCATCTCAGTGCAGCTGGCGTGCCTCTCTTCATTAAAACCCATTGCTAGAAGAATCTGCTGGAGCGCCAGGCAGAAAATTCCACATCTGTAAGTGTGTAGTCATCAGAAGCTGGCATAGGGGGTTCAGTGAGCGGGAAGGGGGGATCTCTTTGGCCAAAATAGTGAAGTCCATGAGAGTCCCCCTTTTTGTTTCACCCCCTCCCACCACATGGTCTCTTAAAACTTCCAATTGTTGCTGCTGCTTGTGGAAAGGTATTTTCATTCTGTCATCCATTGCTCCATCTCACATGCATTCATGGGCAGTGCTTCACCAGTCCCCTGTCTCCCCACTGCTGATGAGAAGCCTTTCCTTTGCCCTTTGAGCAGTGCCCTGAAGTGCCCGCGGTCCTTTGGTGGCCCTCGTTTGTTAAGTCAGGGGAGCTCTGCTGAAAGGCTGGATTACGTTAGCTGTTGTACAGCACAAAAAGGAGAGGTTGTATTGTATTGGTAATTCTGAAGGCAGCCTGTTCTCACTTTAATTGGGGAAAATGCTCCAGTGTCCTCACGCCAGCTCATTTGGCAGTTCCTGGTGAATCTGAAAGGGAGCTGCCTGTTGCACAGCGTGGCTCACTGACATGGGAAGCTCTGGGCTTTTCTGTTGGACCCTGCGAGCGTGGCGATTCGGTGTCACTCTTCCCCGGGGTGGTTTTCCACCACTGGTGGTAAATGGTCTGTGGGTAAAACCACTCTTTGGCTGATGTGGTTTTGGTTCTCTTGGTGGAGAAGTGGTAGTGGGAAACGTGGAAGAGTTAGATGTAAGTGGGATATATTGCACTATACCACCATGCAGTCTAAGGGAGGGGAGGGATGGGGCTGTTCTGTGATGGGAGAGTGTGAATGAGGAAGGTCTCCAAGCTGCAAGTGAAGACATTTTCAGGAGAGAGCATCAACCTGTGTTTTCCCTCTTTATTTCATGCTGCCTCTTAGCCAGGTGTTCTGTCAGCCCTGGAGAAAGCTGCTGCCTTTTCTTGTTACATATGCTTAACGAAGGTTGTGAATGTTCATTCGTTGCAAGGATGAAACTCTTCTCTGTTGTCCTTTGAAAGCATTTACTACTACAAATTATGATGCCCCCTCTGCTCTGCCCAAGCGTGCTTTAAACGAAGCACGAGTTTGGTTCACTGAGGGAGAGCTGTCACGGCAGCAGGCATCCTTAGCGTTAACATAGCGCTCATTCCTGCGGGGCAGAGTGAGCTTCCCGCTCTGCAGACTCACCAGCAGCTCATACAACCGATCGCTGCATCTTTTGCCACGTTGCGTATAAATACACGTTTTTTAAATGCTTCATGTAGGCTCAGGTCCTTCAGTCTGTGTTCTGTTAGGTGCATCCTACCTCCAGTTTCTCCTTGCAAACGAGCGAAAGCCAAATTCATTACAACCGCTTGCTCAGAAGAGATGTGTTCAGAGAAGTCCAGAAGGCGAAGTGGGAGTCCTAAGAGCTCACGCAGAGAAACCGCTTTGCTCTTCCTGAGCACTCGGGGATGCGGTGGTGATCGGTCTTCTGGTCTTAGGTGCCTTTTCAGAGGAATTGCTGTGATGGGGTGCAAACGAAGGCAAGTGTAATTTGAGTGAACTGCAAATCAGGTATTGAAACTTGAAATGCAGGACTGTATTTCAGTGTGGACCTAGTGTTTTTGTCTGAGATGAAGCCTTGAATATTGCGGAATCTTCTAGCATGATGGTGTGGCAGTGTGGATGATAAAAGTGAGCACTTAACTTGCTGAATTCCTCCCTCTACCGTTTGCAGTAGCTTTTTTCTTCCCTTTCTTCCTCTCTTCACAGTCACAGGCATGTCGGGAAACTCATTTACCCTAATCCTGTGTTTGGCTCATGAGACCCAATGAGCTAATAGCTTGAGAAGAAATTGCTGTAGCGATTGCATTCATAAATATCATGAACAGCTTCCTTAAAGTGGTGTTTGATTACCTGAGACAAAGCTTTCAAAACATTAAAATAGCTTAAAAATAATTACTTGACTAAAGCAATTAAGTTCTGTGGGTACGTTTCATTTTTCTTAACCCTCTATTTTCTTCCCTTTTCAGAAAATGGACAAGAAGCCAGTACTAAAAAGTAATTAAATCTGCAACCCAAGCAAGACAGAAAATTCAAATTTTAATGCTAATGCAGTTTTTTCATTTTGCAGATGATTGTTGCCCACTCACATGCACACAAGTATGCACATCATTAGCACTGACAAAGAGCTGGCTGTTAACTTTGGAATTCTTGGTTTCCAGGAGTTTATCTCACAATCTCATTATGTAAATATCTTTTTTTTTTTAACTTGAGCAGTTGCCATGAGAATAAGTGTCTGTCTGGAGCACTGCATGGGATGCATCCTGCAACAGCTAGGCAGAACTATCTGTTGTGATGAAAGAGAGTCATGTTGCTTTGATTTATAATTGATCTTTAAGACTCTAAAGCATCTTGACAGTATAAACCAAACAAATCTGTCTGACCGTGGAGTTTGCCAGATGAGACAAAGTATCCCACACAGCATTGTATGCATTGCTCTGAGGCTTGGTGGATTACTGTTGTGTAGTTGGTGGCTTTCCTAAAGAAAAGGTGTGTGTTGTGTGAGGCCGTGCTCCGGTTGAAAATGTGTAGGAAGGAATACGCACTTCTGGCTATCTGTTTTTTTTTTTTTTTTAAAAAAAAAAAAATTACTATTGGATCCCTGATTTTTGTGTAGCACAACACAAGATGTGTTTGTTGGGGGGGGTCATATTTAATAAAACCTTATTCCTGTTGCTTCTGGAGGCCTGATGTATTTGTTGTTTATTGCATGTGTGATCCAACGTGAAGGGAAGGAGAACATCCCATGGAGCACCCTGCTGCCTGAAGCTCTCCTGGCTAGGGGACAACTCGGGGAGTTCCCATGTCTGGTAGTTCACCTACCAAAAAAGTAGAAAAGAAGCCTGGTTAAAGCCTGCTTTGTGGGTGGTAGCCATGTACAGGCAGGAGCTGGTGGGGACAGGTGATGGTCATGGGAGGATTCATTTGCAGTGGGAGAACAGTGTACTTCTGTGAAGCTGCAGTGTATGGTACATGTTGCCAAAATTACTCTTTGCGAACACTGTCAAGTGCTTTTGGAAATAACGTGTACAAACTTGTCCCATCCTTCTGTGAAAATAAATTCCTTCTAGCTTTTCATGGTGGGGAAGGGGATTGAATAGGCAGATGGTTCAAGATGATACTTCAAGGCATGTTAGGTAACCTGTCTTTAATCTTAAAAAGTTGTTAGTGTTAGTCCATGAATTCTGACTTTGAAGCTTGCAGTGAGGGAGGTGTTATTTTACCAATCTTGTCTTTTTTAAAACAAAACGACACACCCTTAGGTGGGGTTGCTGCTCAGGAAGGGAGGTGAGGTTCACCTGTTAGAGAATTTTGCATTTGGCAAAGAACTTTCCTCTGCAGGTGGTCTTAGCACTACAAGACTGGTAGTTTGATTGTCACAGAACAGAATATTTAAGAAGTGATATATGTAGCTACAGATGAGTGTCAATTTTTCAAATACAGAAGTCTGTCTGCTTTCATATGGCTTTAAGCTTAGGGTTAAATGCAGTAATCTGACGATTACTCAATATAATCTCTGCAGTGGCTTTATGGTGCATTCTGGTTTGAACACTACTCCCAATCCTACAGTGGATCCTTCCTCTAATGCTTCACCTTCACACTAGCAAGGTAAATGAGTTGTGTTTTGTTGTCCTGGCCTTTGCAGCAAGATACTGATGAAGATACAATGCTTTGTTCTGAAGAAGCGAACCGTCACAGGCATCTCACCAACTGCCATCTCGCTGTCAGGAGAGACCTGCGAGCTGCAGCGTTCGGTGGGAATGCCTCCCATCTACAAGGAGCATGACCTTGCGTTCCAGGGATCGGCAGATCCAGAGCATCTCTGCTGGTGGGAGTTTTGTTTTCCATGGTCTGGTTCATGCATATGCAACTCACCACTGTGGGTTTTAACATTCAAAACAATTCTTTCCTCCTGGTCCAGTACAGAAATTGCTTTGAAAGCTGAACTAATGTTTGGAATACTTCCCTTATTTTGCCCCAGAGCTGTGGATATGCCTATTCCATCATTTTTTTTATGACTTGAAAATGGGCCACTTCAGACACTTTCCTGTTTAAAAATTGAGCTAGATCTTTCTCAAGATGAACCTTTAAAATTAGAAACTTCACGCTTGAATGTCAGGGTTGCGTATAATTTGCTATGATGACAACCACATGGCCTCTGTCACAGAAGAGTGAAATGTCTTGAGCTGATACTGAGTACGTTTGTGCCTGTTTCAACAGCTTTTGTGCTCCCATAGTACAGATAAAGAAGTCAGCTCTGAGCTGAGTTCTGGCTGAACTTTTCTGGTGTGTTACAGTCATTCTCTGGGGAATTATCAGCCTTTCATATATTTGTGCCATGCTAGTTATATTTGTAGTGTCTGTTTTGCTATTAATAGTATGTAAATGCTGAGTTTGGTTTGTGTGTGAAACTATTAGAGCAAAGGGAACATCATTCTTCTCTGGGCTACATATAGAAAGCTCTGGAATAATATGTTTGATTTTCCATCAGAATAACCTGCCGTCACCGCCGTCACTGCAGAGGATAATATTTTCCCTTCTGGTTCCCATTACTGTAATTAGATGCATTCAGAGCATTCTGTTTCTGTCTATTAACATTTAATCATGTGATTGATGTTTGCATGCCAAATAGATGCTTTTTCCAAAGGAAATTTGTGTTTTACATGAGTTTTCAGACCAGCTATGTAAACTGAGCGCTTGTGAAAGGCGCTGTGGCATGCATCTTGAATGTTAGTCTTTCAAACTTATGTCCTCTGCACTTCCCTCTCGTGTACCTCCATAGCTTTCTGCTACTTCAGTTGTTGGTTCCCCTACTACAATGCTTAGTCAGATGTTCAAAGCACTGGCTATTTAACTTGCCAAGAGAAAATGTTTTTGTATCATGTGGATTCTTTTATTGATCAGGATTTAGTGGGAGGCTCACTTGTCTTTCTGAATAGGTCACTTGTGTCAAGGAAAGCTGCTGACCAAGGATATTTTTGAACATTGTTAATGATCCAGAGAATGTACTGTCAAGCACTTTCTTTTCAGTGTTTTTTCTTTTTTTGGCATCACATCAGGTTAACATTCAGCTTGTTGTGTCTGCATCCTTTGGCACTGAATTCTTTGCATACTTTGGGATAACTGTCCGTGCAAACCCTGTGGATCTGATTTCTGTACCCTCGGTTGCTTTTGTTCCCTGATGGAAGGGGGTAATATTGTCTCTGAACTATAGTAGAATTTCTTAAAACTAGCCTGTAGCTGTAAAAATAAACAAACCTAAAACACCCATACAAACAAACCCCCTGGTTTTTTTAGCCCCAAAGAATTAAACTGTATGCCCGTGGATAAGGCGTGGCTGATCAATACTGCCTTCCTTCAAACTGCCTTGTGGCAGAGGATAGGGCTGGTCTGAGACCGCGATTCCAGAACCATTAGTTCTGGGGATGTGTGCTGTTGTGCCAACCAACAGTACAGATTTGACCAATATTTTTGTTGTTAGCCGTGACACTAGGTTTAGGTCAGCTGAAGGAAGACAGATGATACCTATCCATTACAAAGTCCTCAAACACAGTGCCTTACTTGTTTTTAATAAATTTCTTATCCCAAACTAGCACTTTGCATAATGTGGCCCAGGTGTTTTTGATTTTGGATTACAGTCTGTGGACCCAGGACTTGTGCTGGGAATGCAGTGGCTCAGAAGAGTGCACCTTAATCTAGAAAGGGTATTGAAGCCCTGTAGATGAGCAGATATTCACTGCATGCTTCATTTACTACTATCCTGAGCTGAAATAGACCTTCTCACCTGAAAGCAGGAGCTCTCTTAATCTTCAGAGATGTAAAGAAGGATGATTTAATGTCACTTCTTTATCCCAAATTCTCCAGTCTGTTATGACTTCAGAATTTATTGTGGTTTGTGGTATAAGCCGATTGCAAAGTAAATGAGAACATCCCAGCTGCTTCTGCTGGTGTAGCTGTGTTGAGAGACTGGGTATAGAGAATAAGCGTTGGGATCTTAATCTGCTGTTCCATTGATATTATAATGATTCCTCTATAACAGGGCCTTTTCCTAGGGAGTGAGCATTTGCTAGGAGTATTCGTAGAGCTTAGCTTTCTGACTGCGTCCTCCAAAGAAGGAAGAGAGCCCACTGGAGGGAGTTGGACATGAAGTCATGCGTTGGGCAGTGCAACATGTGGAGGTATTCCTTGCTGTTGAACTCCTCAATGTTAGTAGGAGGATCTGCATTGTTGACAACAGATTTTTACAAGTAAAAGATGTTGTTTTTATTTTTAAAAATATTTTTTTGCTGTTGTAGCTAGAGCACAAATACAGTGACGATCTGTCTGTAGGCTTCCTGGCATACTCTAATTGTCACCCGAGATCATAAAGGTAGAGATCAAAGAAAGCGTCCTCAGCTTGGGCAATCCTAATCAAAGAATTGCGAGATTGCATGCAGTTCCTTGATCATATCCTACTACATTACTTACAGCAAGTTTCCGTCTCTAATTTTTTTGTTCCCCACTTTTTAAAATAGCAGTAGTGTTTCCTCATCTCCCAAGGATGTAGTTGGAGATTTTATAAACTATTTGTTGGTTGCTTTCGTAAGACTCTATCTTAGATGATGAGAGTCAGAAAGGTCAAAAAAAAGAATTTTTAACGTGCTAAAACACTGAAAAGAGTGTGTCCTGGGGTTGAGTCATGCTTGCTTGTTGTTTTCTCTATTTTCTGAAGGAAGGATACTCTAGATACACCAGGTTTAATTGTGCCGCCATGCCTGTTCAGTATTTATCCAGTGACAGAAGTCAGCAAACGCAAAGGACAGCCTTTGCCCTGTCTGCCAGACACATACCAGCAAAGCACAAACCTGCCAACCCACCAGCGCCTTTTCTAAGAAAAGTTTGAGACACAGCAGAGGAGACTTGTGTTTCTGAAAGTGACATCTGTGTTCGTGGCTCTCAAATGGGTAGGTGGGGAAGCACGCGAGTGTCCTGACACGAACTGCAGCCCGTCCGAACGCTCGCTTGTGCTGCTGCAGGACCAGCACTTCTGGTTTATGCCACTGCAGAATTCAGCCATTGCTGCTGCAGCATTCTGGTGTTTGATCTCTCTTTATTTAGGATGACAGCTTCACTCTCAAAGTTGATAGATGTTGCATAATACCTGTCTTCAGGGGACTTTCACTTGATCTTTGGAAGACTATGGCCATGGTGGTGTATGGCATGTATGTAGCATCTGCATGTTTGAAGGAAGTGAGGCTGGGTTTGGGGGTTTAATATAGCTATTTTCACTACTCTCCAAATTGTCAGGGAAGAATGATAGGTGATAAACGCATACTGTAATCATCTGATCATGGGCACTTAACAGATGCATTATTTGATATGCAGTGTTTTCAAAAGGCTGCATAAATCATTTTTAATTGTCAAACTGATATGTTAGTAGAAACCAGTTTCGTTCTTTGCGATCCTGAAATTTTTCTTATACTGCATGTCTCTTAATGCTTGTCACCATCATGGCTTATTTCTTGTTGACAGCATACGTATAAAAATAAGTTAATCTCTATTCTTAAGTGCTCTTACAAGTTTTAAGGGGGGAGGGGAATCAATTACATAATTTTAAACTTGACAGAGTAGCTATAATTTCAGATAATTGAAAAAAGGAAGAAAAAAAGCCCCAGCACAACAGAAAACCAAAGCTCTGTTGTATCTACTCAGTCAATTGTATGCTGACATAGGCAAAATCTTCAGGTCATGGTGTTTGCCCCGTAGTGTGGTATCCAGAACGTGCAGTAGGTTACCAATTTGCTGAAAGATGGTATCTCTTTCTGTTTTTAGCAGGGTGTTTTGTATTATCTACACAACCTGCAAAGCAGACAATTACTATCTAAATAGAGTAAGACTTCTAGGAAATGGGAAAATTGCATTTCTTTTTTTTTTTTTCTTAAGTGAATGGGGTAATACCTTGCATTGAGATGTGAATGGATTTGGGCCAGTGGTCTTAAACGCGGCCTTTGGGTGAATGTGAGTGGACTAACCATCTGAACATTAGTACCTTGTCCGTTAGTACCCAGCAGGGCAGAAACATACTGTGAAAAGCTCACTTGCAAACACTGTTCAGGAAGAAGTTGGGAATCCGTTTCTCCTTTGGATGTACCCTTTGAAAAGTTAAGCGTTAATTCATGCAATTCCCAAGGGCATCTACAACAAGGTGGTTTGGGAACAGCGTGATCTTGATTGGATCCTGCTGTATGTGTTGAGGTTTGATTGGAATTGTGCTTCTCCTAGTAGCTTATTTCGCTGGGAACATGGAGCTTGTATATATGGAGTTTCCCAAAAGAGATTAAAACTTTGTTACCCAAAATGCTAGCAGAACTGCTGTCTGACATCTGCATGGGTGAAATGGGCATCTTTCTGTGTGTGGAAAATGCTTGTATCGCTTGGCAATTTGAAGTGCAAGAGAAAATCGTAGTTCCCCTTCTGATCGATACAGTCTGATTCTAGCCTTTTTATCTTTGTTTTTTAGCATGACTCTTTTAACCCCTGTTAATCCTCTTGCGCAGCAAGAAGATAGTTTAATACAGAAGGCCCACCTCACCTCTGAATTGCTGGAAGCTAACACTTTAGAGTTGTACGAGGGAAAAATGGTGTGGGGACAAGAGGATATTTGCAAAATAAGCATTTACATTCTGATCTCAAAATACTCACTTTGACCCCTAAATCTGTCAAATGTTTTTTATTCTTACCTACCAAACTGTGATAACATACGCTCATCCCTTTTCATATTTATACATTTTCATTTGAAATCAGTCCACCAGTTGGTAAGTATAAATACCAGAACATAATTAAGTCACTCTTTTGCTTCTGCTGTGCAAGTAAATAATGATGAAGGGAAGTTTATCATTTGTTTCTTAGTATTTGTATTTTTTGGGTGGGGTTTGTTTTGGGGTTGTTTTTTTGGGTTACACAGGTAAGAAATTTATCAGTTTGTGTCTCTTGAGGGGATGAAGGGCTTACATAACCTGTTCCTAGTCTTGGCATATACTTTTAGTGAGTCTTGGTATCTTATCCTCTGCTTCCAATGAAGTCTTTCTGATTTTATGGTTTGAGGTTTTTTGTTTTTTTTTAATTAAGCTTGATGTGTGTTAGGCAGATTTTAGTCCTGTGAAAGACTGCCTTTTTTAATCAAATCCACTACTCATCAGGACAAGAGAAGTACCTGTTAGCTAAAACAGTGCAATTAGTTAAGAGTGTTTTCACAGTGTTGTTCTTCAAGAGCTAAATTTATGCTTGTTCAGGACAGCTTTTCTTGGAAGTCAGTGACACAGAAAGAGAGGATTTTTAGCTGTAAATCAGTTGTGAAGGCCAAAACATCGCATAAACATGAGGCATAGCACAGAGAAGGCACTGAGGTTTTTTCATTTGGTAAAATGGCTTTTTTTTTATTATAGGGGCGGGGGAGGATTTTCACTGTTATTAGTTAACAGCAGAAAGAAGCATCTGGTGTTCTACAGAGGGTTTTTACTTGGAAAGTATTTTCTTTGTTAGCATCTTCATAATGATCATGTTCACACAGTTTGTGGACATGCAAGCCTCTGTACCCCTGAAGTTACAACATGGAAGCCCCTTGGAGCTTGGGGGGTGACACGCATGCTGTGGAGGTACTAGGGACAAGAGACTTGTTGCTTCTTGATTTTGTGACGATCCGAAGCCTGTATGTGTGTGAAGATGCTCATGTGCCCCCTCAACTCAACAAAGAACAGCTCTTGCTTGTTAATTGTTTCTAATCTATATGTGAGAAGACACTGGCATCTCCAGAAGTTGTCTGAGTCTAAAAGGATACTTCTAAACAATTGAAATTAAAAGCCATTTTCTGTTCTGAAGACAATTCTGAATTTTGTGTGTTTCTGTACATCTGAAAAGTATTAATATAAAAACCACATCACATAAACCATTATGTGGGATACACAGTTCGTTGATGTGAATTCTGTATTCAGTGCTGCTCATTAAGCTGCTTCTGTTCAATTTCTTTGGATAACTTCAGTGAAACAGTCCTCCAGTTACCCAAATTTAAAAGATATCAATGATTCTTCCATGGATACATGTGGAAATACCGTCTCTACCACTTTAAATCATCAGTTAAAGAAGAGACCAGTCGAGCTGAAAATCCAGCAAATGGGGTCAGAACATTGAGTGAAAACACCATTACTTTAAAGAGTATGATTTTTCTAAATAGAAAAGACCAAGTGAGAAGAATAGGGGCTGGAATGATTATTAAAATTGATAGCAGTCAATGAACAATAAAGCAGTTATTTATTATTGCATTTCCTCATGGTGGGCACACTTTTAAATGAGTATGCTTTACCACAGAGCTTCAATACATAGCTCTGTAATACTAAGCTAAGCAAAAACTGGAGCAATGTGGTAATCAGCTCCGAGGAGACAATCTGATGCTGGTGGTCACTGTGGTTTTATGCTTACCTGGTTGGGTGCTGGTGGATGCCCTCCTGAGCTCCTCTGGGTCACGTGGTCTTAGAATTGTGCTTTTGCTTGAAAAATAGTATGTTATTAAAAGTTTTGTACCAAGAGAAGTTTTGAGACTTGCATAAATTAGATTTGTTTCATGTCTGTAGAGGTGTGGTGGGAGGGAAGGAGGAGAAACAGTGCAAAGAAGAATTAATTTATTTAAAATTTCACAAACGCCAGATCTTGAATCATCTTCTTTGTAAGTAGATCTGCAGCGTGCGTCATTACTCGCCGATTTTCATTTCCTTGTAATCCAATTAGAAGAAACACACACACCAGCAGACCCTATGTTTTAAGGTGAAATGTGCTGAGAGGAAGGACCTTGAAGTTACCCCTCTTACAGTCACTCCTCTCGTGGGCCAGGTGAATTTTATATATAGTGTAGAGAAGAACTGGTTGAATGTTTTCTTTCTTTTTCTGAAATTAAGTACTGATCGTCTTAAGACAGAAACAAGTATTGGACATTGCAAAATGGAGCTCGGAGGTGAAGGAAAATGGAGTCGTGCAGGCTTGTGTGTGTGCAGACATGCCCAACAGTGCGTTGCTACTGGCATGGCAAGTTAAACTCAGCCATACATATGTATATATACCTCAACTTAAATATTCAGTTGGCAGCTCTTGGATCACTTGATCTCAGCGGGAGGGGAAGAGACTGCTTCCATTCTATTAGCTAGATTGATTTCTGCCAAAGGATATCTGTTCTCACCTCCATGTCCTAACTGGGAACTGTTAGCTAACCTGTAGTCTGCGAGATTGGCATCACGTTCAAATGGAGGCTGTCTTAATTCAACAGGATGGTATGTTAATAAACTTACTTTCGCTGTCAGTCCAAAAAATGAAATGTCTCTGTCGTTTCAAGCTTCAGCAAGTGTTGAAGTTCAATGCTAATATTGGAGCATGAAACTGTTACCAAGCACTGATCAGTGTGACAGTGTTTGTTGTGAGAACTTGCCAACCAGTCTTGAGATTTTTTTGTTGTAGTTTAAAAAAAGAAGAAAAAAAAAAAAAGGCAAAGAATGCCTAAGTAGTTTAAATTGCTTTGTAGATGTTATTGAGATGAATTCTCCAAGACTAGTTGCCCTAGGGAAAGCAATATTAGGATTGTCAAAATGTTAAGGACCTGATCCCAATACAACGTACTCTATTTTAAATGGGTAGTAAGTCATCTGGTATTGTAGTAATTAATCTGGCATAAATGAGATTAAAATCAATATCAGAATAGTGGCTAATTGGAGGCCTCTGATTGGTGTGGGTATGTCTTTAGGGGCTGGGGAGAAATTCCCACGGCCAATTCTGCTGTGCAAACTCTTTTCTTTGTTCTTTCCCACATTTGCTGCCATGCTTTTCCTCCGTGCCTGAATTTGCAAGCTTTTACAATCTAGAGCACTGTATAGCACAATTGAAGAGCTCTTCTTGGGGGAGAGTATTTCAAAATTGTCTGCTAATCTCTGCTAGGAAAGATAAACCTGAAACCAGAGCAGATGGTGAAAATTTATTAAGAAGTAGATGTTACAGAACTCAAATCTTCCTGCCTAATATTGGTGCACTTGGCTTATATTCTTCCTGTTCTTTGTCAAGTCCCAGTTCTGTCTGATTTTCTCACAGGCTTGCTTTATTGTTCTGTGTTCTGTGCATTCAGGTTGCAGTACAGCTGGCTGACAGATGAGGGGGAATTGCATTTGTTTTTCTTTGAACAAACTGTAGTAATTAAAATGCCTCCCACTGGGCTTGCAGTAAGTAGCATATATCATTAGCTTTTAAAAACCAACAGGATCATAAACTTAATATTATTTTATCTTAAATGCTGTATGATTTAAGATGCATAGTGTAACCCTGAGGCAGAACAGCAAACCTGGATGCACAACTCTTCTTCTGGGAGTGTCCCACAGAAGAACGTTTTTTTTGTTGATGGAAAAGTCTGTATTAACTAGAAGGGGGAGAAAGTTACTTTTTTTAATCAGTAAAGCAGGTTAATTGTTCGACTAGAGCAGTTAAATGTGAAAATTAGTACAGCCTTGACAAAGATGTTCTTTGTTACATAGCTGTGTGTATATTACTGGAGAATAGGATGCCCAGCGTGTTTTCTTCCTGCTAAATGCTTTCAGTAATGAACAGCATAGACAAGTTGTGGCTTGAAATATCTTCTGTTTCCTGCTTTTCAACCTAGGTCACAATATTATTCTAGAGAGGTGAAAGTATTTGCTTGCATTTTTTAAGATATTTTAACAATCGGGAATTTGTCAGAGTTACATTTACAGTGTGAGAAACTTTGGATCCAGTAAGGAGAAATGAATTGGTTTCTCTGTGAAGTAGGAAGGGGTGAAAGGAGAATTCCATCCAAGGTACCTGGTTTGCTGTAAGATATCAAGAACAATAGTAAGGAACATGTACTGTGTGTTTTAGGAGAGAGTGTCATTAGTTACAGGAGAAAGTCAGAGCCTTGGACTATTTCTATACAATTCAGTCTGGGTTAGGGTTTATTGCAGTGACCCCTTGGACTGTTGAAAATGCACAGTATACAATGGATGAATGAATAGGAGCTTTCCTCTGCTGGAAAAGAAGGAATTTGCATCTAGCATTTGAAATGTTTATCACACACCAGAAGCCCTAACACTGAATGTATTGCCATGGTAAATGCTTATGCTTTGTGGCATGCATTCACCAAGTAGAAGTAAATAGAAAGGATGAAGTTGGTCCATTGGGCTTCACATTAACGGAAATTTCCCTTATTTAAGTAAGTGGGTGATGTAATGCAGTATATTTTTTTTCATTCAGCCCATTATTAAAAATGCAGTGCAGTATAAAGGATCATTAAATAAGGATGTGCAGTTCATTAAATGAAATGCTTTATATGCAGTTAGCAGTGAAACAGTAAGCAAATGAATAATTATATTTCGAGTTTCAGCAAAGAAACTAAGACAAAATCAGAAGAAAGTAAATTTGCTGCTGAACTGTCCCCCATAATTTATAACTACACTGATGATAATGGTGGAGACAACAGAATGAAAAGCAGGCATGTTTGAAAGATCTGTGCCATTGTGGTGTGTCAAGTGGTTTGTCAAAAAAATAGACCTGGATCAATGCAGTTGAAGTTGTTCTGTCTCTTCTTCCATTTGGGCAGGGCGAAGCAGTCTGGCTTCGATTTCAAACCTGTAGCTGATTGGGAAGCTCTCAGCAGGAGTTCGTTTACCAAAGACTCCCAAGGTGGAGGACTTACATCCACGAACAAGATTGAGTTCCACCAGAAATGTAGCATTTGCATCCACTTTAGCTCAGAAAGACCCAGGATAAGCTGCTTTTCCCTTTCATCCACTCTCATAGTTGGTTAAATCTTTGCCCAAGGGTATAGAAGGTCTTGCTGCCCTCATCCTAAGGTGATTAAGAACAAATCACCTTGAGAGAGCCTTTAGCTTCAGGCCATTTGGGTGGAAACACTCTTTTTCTTCTGTTTCTTTTTTCCTTTGTGGGAGAGAATTTGAGAGTCCTTGGGCTGGTAAGGGGGAGAAAGAGGAGGGTTGCTGCAAAAAGGCACGGGAGGAGGCAGCTCTGTATTCCATTCTCCTCCGTAAGTATGGCTTATGTATTTATAGATTGCACTGTTTAGAAAAGCATAAGTAGTCCTTGGAGAGATCAGAATTGCCATCTCCTGTTTCCCAGGTGAACTCTTTAACTGCTAGACCACAGCCTACAGCCTGAGTAGGTTCAGTAACTTTGGGGAGATAAAAGAATGTGGATTTGAACTCCCTTGACCAGGTAAGATTGCATTCCTGATTTCCTTTGCTGTCAGATGCTAGTGAAGGAGGAAAATAGAAGAGTACTGCTTTTGTGTTAAATGTCAGCGCTGCGGTTCTGTTATGGAATTAGCATGCAATGAAGAACGTGTAATATTTGTTCTGTACAATGAGTGTCAAGTTTGCAGCCTTTGTGTAAGATGCAGTATTGAAAAGAGGGTGTGCAGCACAGAAATTGTCATTGTTTTCTCCTTCATCTCTACAGATTCTACTACTTCAGTACTGGTTTAATTATTTTCCTGGGTATGGTCTCTTCCTACTCATCCTTAAAGCATCAGAGTTTCATTCCCAAGGGCAGCAAACTTTTCCTTTAGTGAAATTTGGCAAGTCACTTTTGAAAGGATGCAATTTTTCTGAGTCTGCAAACCTGATTTATTGGTTAATCCCGATAGAGGATGTCGAAAGTGTCATATGTTATATGTTCTATGAGTTTTTTGTCTAGACAGTGTATTAGAGTAGGGTTATTAAGATACTCAGGATCATCTGCAATTTTTAAATGCAAGAGGACTGTGTTACTAAGTACCTTCTCAGCTGCCAGTTGCTTTTCACTGAATACTTATGCTTTTTTTAATAAATCCAAATGGCTGCAGTTGCTTCCTACTAAACAGTTTTGGCCTGTGTTCAGCTACTCGGGTATCATTAAGCAAATGATTGCTTTCCTTGCTTGGGTTTTGCCTGGAACCAGAGTCACCGTCTCCATCTGACACGTAGCCTTTTGAGATTCCTGGTCCAAAATCTTAGTGCAGAAAAAGAGTGAAGATGTACACAGGGTTTTCTTCACAGAGGAGTGGAAATGGGTGAGGTGGGTTTCAGATTGCCGACAGCTAGCCAAGAAGTCCCTTGAGGACATACCTCTGGAGAGAACAGAACTTCTTGCTGCTGTCGTCTCGGGTGTGTTCTTGGTCTCTTCCAAGCCCTTGCTGTGAACAGGAGGCTCTGCAGAGGCTCTGCTCAAGGTGACAATCCTCATTCCCGATGTTTGATGGGAAACACTTTGTACTGATGCTGGGTGGCCTGAAGGACTCTGTCACCTCCACTCTCACTTCTGGCTCAAAGTTGTTTCCTCTTCTCTGTACCGCCCATCATCCCCTCTGAGAGCTCGGACCGTTTCTCTTGCAGTGAGCTGACCCCTGGCTCCTGTACCCAGATGGCCGAGTGAAATGGTTGGTGAGAATGATGAGTCAGAGGAGAAAAATCCAGTCAAACCCGAAGATGTTCGGGGACTTCTGCCATCAGGTCCACTCTTACTGAGCTGGTGAAGTTAAGGCTGAATAGGCCATTTCCCTGTAACGGTCCAGTTCATTTATTTCTATCAAATGTGCAGCTGCCATAGACCTCAGGTATGTTTGGATGAAACTTGTTAAACCAGTACTTCTCTGTGAGCACTGTATTACTGAAAATGGTATTTAAAGGATGCCATAAGGGACAAGTTCCTGCGTCCAGTGTCTTGGCAGACTGAGGATTTTCCAGTAGAGGTCATCTTGTTAACCTTCACTGATTTCAAGGGGAAACAAGCTCATTTTTAAAGGCAGCAGTCGTTAAACCTGCATGCCTACTTGACCAATTTGATATTTAATTAAAGCAGTATTGTGGTGGGGTAGTTGAGATAAATGACAGTCAACATCTGCAAGATTGACATAATCTGATTTTTTCTTCTTTTTTCTTTTTAAGTTTTAAAAATGCTTCTTATTATAGTATGTAGGTATGCATGGAGAAATCCTTAGGATGTATGCACTAGCCTGGAATGTTCCTAGCAAGTATTTTCCAAGTTTTGAAAAAGAGCATAGACGACTTCCATCAGATGAAAGATGCAGAGTACATAAAAATTTAAAGAATTTCACGCCAAACCATTCATTGTATTTTTATGTATATATCTGTGTAATACTATTGCTAGCCATTAGCAGAATGAGGAAAAAAAAAATGTTAGGTTAAGAAAATTTTAGACTTCTTTACAAAGAGCATTTCAGTTTTGTGTGATTAGAAGTATTTAACCTGTAGTCAATGAAAGCGTGCAACTGAATTTGTTTTGCTTCACTTTTTAAATTGGACATGGTAAACAAGTAGGGATTTTTCCCTGTTGAATTGCAAATTATCTGTAAAATAGAAATCATTGCTTTCTGACACTATACCAGTCCAGTTTGTTCAAAAGCTCTTAGTTAATAATACACGTGTGGCTCACAGGTTCAACAGCTCTTAGACTACTGAGACAGAATAAATATGGTATTCATTTGCTTTACTGGTAAGGGATCACTAATCATAGGTCTTTACGACACTTACTTAAAGTGCTTTTTTGGCATTCTTGGGCTCTTGACTTTCAATGCTTTTTCTTTTTAATTATCTTTTTAATTACTCCCCATCCACCCTGGGAGCTCACTATTGGCTCTTAACTCAGGAGTTTTGAAATGAGGAATTCCTCTTGGCTATTAAGTTTCCACCTTCCTTATAATAGCTGCTCTGGCAATGGTGATGTACACCTCCTCCTGACTTGATGAATGTCCCTTTCTGTCTTTTACTGTAGACATGGTCCAAGACAGCTTTAACCCTGTGCCCTGTCGTACAGCTTTGTATTGCTTAAGCCTTTAGCACTATTGTTATGAGCTCTAATAAGCAGTTTCCAACACGGGTGATGGGATTAAGTGTCTGGGATCTGATTTTTGTTGCAATAAGGTTTTTGAAACATTCTGGACATATTCCAGATGTAGTTGCTCTCACCAGTCTTTTGGGAGCTTTCATTTATTGACATCGTACCATATCTGAGGTGTTCCTCTTCAGCCTTTTGCTTTCTGAGGACACCAGTCTTCACTCTAGATAACTGGAAGAAAAATCAGCGTTAACGATTCCCTGCCTGTCAGGAAAGCCTGTACTGTGAATCTTTGTGACGAATTTATTGTGAACAACAGGAATTTTTGGAGCAACAGGAATTGTTGCAGAATTGATAGTCTTGGTTTATTCCCTTTATGTAGTGATGTCTTGCTCATGGGGCGGTTGCTAAGTAAAAGCCACACTTTAGAGAAGAACTTCCTTTCTGAAGGAGTCTGCTTATGAACTGGCCACCTTGCATTGTTGCAGCTCACTCTCTCTGGTTCTGGTAGTGGAGCCCTGAAAGGTGGCAGGAGAAAATTTACACATTGAGGTAGGTTAAGTGGCTTACAGAGACTGTGCAGGAGCAAAGAACCAAGTGTTCTGTTTGCAAACTTCTCTTGTCCTTCTGAAAATCTGCTAGATTTCGACAGCTGAAAAAACTTAAATTTGATTAAACCCTTCAAGATTGAAGCTGTGGAGTTCAGCTAGAAAAGGCATTGGAAATACAGATGAGTTGACTTTGTTGTTGTTGGTTTGGTTTAAACAGTAATGATTTTTTTTAATGGGCTAAAAAGCTAATATTGCCTTTATTATAAAGGAATATGTGTTTAAATGAAATAATAATAGCTGATTGACTTACATGGGGCTATGTGGTGCTGGCCTCTGAAATGTCCTCTGGTTTGCCGAGACGTGTTACTGGTCTTGTTCAAGTACCAGTGGTATTCTAGAAAATGCTGGGGCCCCCATCCAGGTCTTCTGCATCCTGCGTCAGCTGTCACAGCATGGAATTTAGATGCTTTTTACTAGACAGCAAGATTTTACATTGTACAGTGTCCTTCCTAGAAGGCGTATCCCAAATCAATAAACCAACATGTGTACAATGGAAGTGGAATACGTTAGGAAATGAGAAGACCCTGTAAAATGCTTGCTTATAGCTTTGAAAGACTTTGACCTGTTGATTTAAAAGTTCGTAATGCACAGCATGTACTGGGCAATTACTTTTCTAGGCTATGTCAAAATTTTTCAGGCAGTTATTTTTCTAGGCCAAGTCAAAATTTGGCTTTCCTATTTGATTCCTCCTCTTCCCCCACCTCTCAAGGGAAGAAATGTTTGTTGTTTTTTCCAAATCTGTTGTAGAACTGGACATCCGAAATCATTAGTCACCCTTGAAATATTAGGCACAATGTTTGAACCACAGTCAAAGATAATTCCAGGTTTGAGTTTGATCTAAGATAACTGTGGCACTAATGGAGTAGCCTGCGTCTCAGGGGATGACGTGCTGATACACTGCATAAGATGCCAAGTGGCAGTAGGCAAACTGAATATTCTTCAAAGAGTGTAGAACTAACAAGCATATAGTAAATATATATTGGGGCAAGATTCTCTTATTTTAAATGATAAAATTCACAGTACTCCTCAATGCTACATTACTAGTACTCTATGCCACATTACTAAAAGCAATTAAAAGAACATTTTGGTGTATGACACTGTCTGAAATAAAAGCACCATGCTTACAAGAATGACTTGGTTTGTGAAATTTTAGTTTTCAATTAAGCTTGAAAGGACAAAGTGCAAAATTAACTAACTTGCAATTAATTTCAGTAGTAATGATGTAAAAAATTCCAGGCATATAGAAGATGAGAAGCGTGGCATAATTAGTTGTGGAGTTTTTTACTGATGTAATTACAGTGATGAATATGCATGAGTCTGGGGAAGGGAAGCACAGCAAGCAATTGTATTTAATTAAACTTTTAGCTGGCTTCATTATGGAGGCTGTTCTTTGTTTCAGTCCCTTCAAAACTGCTGTGAAACTCCCGAGGCAGGGTAGTTACACCCCAGAGTGTGTAAATCACTTTTTAGGATCAACTTTTCCTATGTAGAGGTCTCCCGGGTTATCTGTCACTTCATGGGTCATAGGTAACTATTATATTCCAGTTTTCCAGCTCTTGAAATGTCTCTGAAAAGCTGGGTGAAAGCAAATTGTGGCTTTTATTGTTTGTGTATTTAAAATGTTCAAAGAGAAAAAAAATGTAGAGTTGCACAGGTGAGCATGAGGTGGGGCAACCATCCTGATATCCTGATCTGCAGTAGCACAAGGCAAGAGTGACTGCTATACACAGTGGCGTTAAGATCAGTCAAGCTCTTAGCTTACAGAGTTCCTTTTTATGGGGTTGTTATGTATAGAAACAGAAATTAGCTGAAAAATTAAAGAAAAATGGTTTGTAATGGGAGCAAGGAGCCATGAGGAGCGAGTGTGTGTATATGATTTGTTTTGGATTTTTATTCAATATTTTCCAGATATTTGGTATTTTCCACTTAGTCTAGAATCAAGTGTGATTTTGTTCATTTTTTAATTTTCTTTCCTAATTTGTGTTTAGTCAAGTTTTTAAGCTGAAATGTAGGCATGTTAAATCAGTCTCCATCTTGAATGTATGGACACTGTAGACGGATTGTTAAAAGAACACAGAGTGCTGGGGAGGACAGTACTGAGTTGCTCAAGGATAATTAAGTGCATCTTAAGATTTAAGCAATAAAGCTACCTCCTTTATGATAGTAAAAAAAAAAAGTAAACAAGCCATTAAAGTGTGTGTGTGGAGAGCAGGGTATGGCTGATGAAAGCCGAGAACTCCCATTTCTGATCCTGGCTGACAATTTTTAGCTTTGCAGCTTTTGGTGAACCATTTTATTAATTTAAGCCTTGCTTTTTAGGTAAGGAATATGTTTACCGATCTTGTTGCATTACTGTAATGTTTCTGTGATTTGTCTGTAAATACTTGAAGGAAGAGTACTACACGAGAAATAGTATAATTAGTTATTTACATCTGTACTGTAAAGAAGTAGTAGTAAATGTTTTTGTTTCTTCCTGTTTGAAAATAGGTAAACTCTTAATCTTTTTTTTTGTTTTAAGAATTATTTTTAAAATTGCTGCGTATGCTCTTGTGTGTGTGTATGGAAACGTCTCAGCTATTACAAAAGATGCTCCCTAGAAGCTTTTCCCACATGATGTGGTTATTCCCCAGAACTTACTCTGTACGGCCATCCAGCTTTTGTTTAAATATAGTCACAAAACATTTTACCTATTTTCTCTTCCTTCTGAGAAATATATTATTAAATTTGTCCTGCATTTATTCCCTTTCACCCTTGTTGCCTTTAGTTCTGGTCTGCCCAACAATCTAAAAATTAGTCACTGAGCTTAATTTTTATAACCCATGCCTATTATAAATACTTCAATCGTGTCTCCTCTTAATCATCTTTTCTCAAGACTAAATAAATCCTACTTTTTTCTCTCTTGATACTTAAGCCCTGTTTCCCCATTCATCATCTTTGTTTTTCATGCTGTGCTCTCACCAACCTAATTCTGTCTGTCTTCAAATAAGCTGGCCAAAATAGGATGCCAGCTTTCAAATTTGGTTTCACTGGGGTTTTGTAAAATCGTGCAACAATATGTTCAATATCCTTCGCTTGTGATAAGCCAGTTTTCTATTAACCTTCTTTACCACTGCTACGCATTAGACCAAGATTCTGTCAATATAGGTTCATTTTCATGTGACACATTAGCTAATTCAGTGCCTTTTAAACTATGCTTAGCTGTACTAACCGTTATTATTTGCCTCTAGTCTTTCCATGCAGAATGTGAACTGTAAGTATGCTAGCAAAAATCTCTTCAGCTGTCCTTGCATACAGTAATTATCTTGACATAGTGATTAGTAATTATGATTCTTGCCTCTTAATACAAATTTTAAAATAGGTTTTTCTTTCTTGCATTGTACACACGCCTTTCATATCAAGAATTGCACAATTCAGTATGACTAGTTCAGTCAGTCAGCCAGGGTCAAAGGGAAAATAAATGTTTCCACAATCTCTGTGGAAACAAAAAGCAAGGCTACATCTTCAGCGAGAATAAAATCTGGCACTCTCACATTCATTAGGCTGCGTTTGTCAGTGCTGAATAAACAACCTTTCATCAAGTGCAGCAATTTTCTTCGTTCTGTAATTAAAGATTTTTTTTTTTTTTTTGCTTAATTTATTTGTATGAAAACTTGCTGAAGTGAGACCAAAACTTTTATAATACGTATTTCAAAATGAGGAATGAACGTTCTGGATAAAGTCCCAGGTACTATAATATCTTGATTTACTATCTGAAATGTTATGCGGAGTCCGTCCACAGAGGAAAGCTATCCAAGTTTCCTCTACACATTAAAGGAGGAGATGAGCTCCTTCTTCCTATGAATGCATGGTTAGCTTCAAAGGCTTGTAGAATTTACAGATTTGTCAATGAAGTATGAAATTCTGCTGAACTTGGCAGTAGTATGGGATCATGCAACGAGTGAGATAAAATTCCTTAAAAGAGGAGATTCGTCCTCATCGTTAGAGGGTGGTTTTTGTCTTTTTTTCTGTTTATCTGAAGGCAGGCTTGGTGAAACTAAAGCAAGTGTGTCAGCTCACTTGGAGAAATAACCCAAATTTGGGTTTTATGGGGTGTTTTGGGTTATTTGATTGCCGGGGGTGGAAGTTTTGTTATTTGTTTTGGGCTATAGACCAGCATTCAGGACTATCAGAGGTCTCAAGGTGCTTCCAAACAGGGGTCTAGACCGTTGTTAGCTCGAGGCGCTCTATTCCAGTGTGTCATTATCCTTGCCACTTAGCAAGCTGCATCTGACACCAGAGCTACGTATGCGGCTTAGGAGGTTGACAGTAAGTTGTGGTGGTGCTTTGCCTTGGGGGGTGAGTGGTTCAGATTCAACCTGGCTTGTAGTTACATAAAATTTGTAGGATTTTTGATATTCTGCAGAAAAATTTTGGGGAACTCTCCTGAGGACGTAAAGGGATGATAAGCCCCTGCGATCAAGCCATCAGAGCGGTCAGGGTAACTAGAAAGCTGAAGACATGGAGGCATGTGGTGTTCACTCAGAAAGGCGGCAGCTCTAATCAATTAGATGTATGAAATAAAGCTGCAGTCTCTCATGTTAGTCATTCAGGACTTTCCTGCAGCTTTTGAAAACGCTGAGTTTATATTGTTAATCTGAGCAGGCATTGTTTTGATTGTCTTTCATTTCAAACTTCTGTATTTAAAAAATATTAGAAGTTCCCTTGCGGTGTTTTCTTCAGCCTAAACAACCCTGATTGTTACAGCCTTTCTCAGTAGTTAGTGTCTTACGGGCATCTGACAATTCATGTTGTTCTCCACCAAGCTCTGATTCATCTTTGCCTTTTTTTAGTGTGCGATGTCCTGAGCTGGATAAACACTCCAGCAGACACCTTGCTAGGGTTGGGTACTGTTGAGGTTGCATTTTTCACTGCCAGTTAACACCCTGGTCTCTGCTGACCCCTGCCTACATGTGGTCCTGACCATCTCTCCTATTTTCCAACTGTTTTGAATTTTAATCTTGTCTAGCCAGAGTGCTTGTGTTGCCTGACAGCAAGCTGAGTAAGCATATTCTCTACTTTGTCATTCGGTTAGTTATTGAATAGTATCAGATTCAGAGCAGAGCCCTTTGGGCCCCCCGGAGAAGCTTTCTGTTGTGATGAACCGCTGGCAGCCACAGCCTTTGCAGGGTTCCCTCCCACTCCCAATTTTCAGTGTCGTTGTATTCCGATTAAGTGAGATTTTTGGCAGAGGACGAAAAGCACAAGTTTATCTTCTTCCTGGTGTTAATGCCTTCCAGATGCCCGTTGGTGTCCTATTTGTGTAGACTAGCATGCAAATGCAGCTTTTTTCCATTTTTTCCTCTTTGCTTCACTTCTCCTCCCCTTTTGATTGCTTCTGATTTTTTCTTTTTTCTTCCCCCTCCCTTTCTCTGACATTGGGGAGCCTGTGTCTCGTGATCAGGAAGGCCAAATGGGGCTATGCAATAGCTGCTTTCACAACCAGTTGTTGTCACCTTCGCTTTTGTGTTTTTATGCTTTATTTCTTTTCTTAGAATATTAAAGGAAAGATTTAGAATTTGATTTGCTACCAAGTATGACATTTAAGACCTTCCCGAAGGTGTAACCTAAGCATGCTGAGGCCACTGTTTGGCAAGACTTGCTTGCTGTTCACACCGAGTTTACAGAGCTTGTAGCTGGCGGGAAACATTAGTTTGTATGTCACACAACTGTAATGTAAAGTTGGGATAACTTGAAGAAGCAAAGTGTCTCATGACATAACTTCACACACACTGGTGCTTTCTCTGGTGGGACCAAGCACTGAGCTCCATCTTGTTTTGAACCACACATCTATCCAATTCCACTCGGTCGTCATGGTCTTGCTTTTGTCTCCAGCCTCCGCTGGCTTCCCGGGGGCAGACAGGGCAGCCTGCAGGGCTCTCACTGGAACGAATTTGCTGCTCATTTGCTTGATTGCATCCTAGAAGCAGTCAGTGAAGGGGCGTTGGGTAGGTACGAATGGATGGTGTGAAATGTCACCCTAGGAAAGGGATCCAGTCACCTAGCAGGTCTTCTCTGTCTCTGCGCTCTGTCTGATTCTTTTTTTACTCAAGATCACAACTTGCTAATGGTTTCTAAATTGTTAGGACACTATCGTGAACGAGTGAAGCTGTGGACTGTGTGTCTGACGACATCTCTTCCTCTTCACAGTTCTAGGAAAAAATAGGATTGATAATAGTAATATGTAAGACAGGGCAATGACTTTGTACTAACGCTTTTTAAAAAAGCAGAGCCATTCAAATACAGTCCTTGAATGATTTGACTAAATTTAAAAGCTGATTAAAAAATCTACTTTACAGCATGTCTAAATCACACTTTAGCAGTATTTCTTGCCAAGTGTAGCTGACTCTGCAGGCTCCGTAAACCCTGCACCACATCTCTTCAAGCCTTATTATCCTTCTTATCACCAGCTGTCCGTACCACTAATGCGGCATCTAGGAAAAAGTTAATGTGCACGTTCTATCTGAGCAGTATGTGTCTCTTCTTACCAGCCTCCAGTATAAATGCTGTCAAAATGCAGTTCAGCTGTCTGTCCTGTACAGCATTCCATGTTCTGCTTTTCTCAGACCTTCTATGGAAATAACATGCATTTTTGCAGGCATGTAGATCACCCAAGATGAATTGGTAACGGTTTTGCATCGTGGTGTAATTTAGTTTCAGGGTTAATAAATGACCACACATGCATTTCATCCACTTATTTTCATCTTAATTCATGTACTTTTTGGTTTGAGGTTTTTATTTTTCACTCCTAGATATTCAAATGATTCCAAGGAATGTTAGTAGAGCATGTCATGGGAACTTAGATTCTAAACTCTCGGGGTCAGACTGGAATAGGAAAGGCAAAGCCACCCGTGACCTTTGACAAATCTATTTTCCTTCATACGTTTGACTTGAAACTGCTTAAGACTGTTCAAAACTAACCAAGGTACAGCATGCTTCTGCGCCGGCAGGGAGCGGGGAGCTGATCCAACATCCAGGCTCTTAGCTACCTCAGAGCTCTGTTACTCCGATTAACCTTTGCAGAAGACAGGACGGTGCACTTTCACATAAATTTGCCGGTGTTCCCAAGGGTATTTGGTAGAAAATACACTTGTTATGCCATTAGTTAAAGGACTGAAGATAAAGCTGATGTTGGAGACTAACTGCGAGTCCATGTGGGTCTTGCTGCTTGAATTTTACAGTTCTGTTAACTTTTCCATTAAAACTTTCTTATGTTTAAATTTTTGAGACTATACAATGCTACTCATTAATTGTACACAATGGAATGATTACACAGCAACCAGAGACCCAAAATCTGGACTTTTCCTGCAGCTGGGGAATATTGTTTGTGACTTGAAGAAGATGAGATTGGAATATCTCTTGGGAGATTGGGGGGCAGGAGCAGGCTGTGGTACAAAATCAATGGCTGCTATCTCCAGTTTAGGCACAGTGCTTGCACTGGGACTAGAGCCTGGGATACTGCTGGTTGTCATAGGTCTTGGCAAGAGCACCAAGAGTGTGTTTGTGCTATGGAGATGGTACAGTTTTTCCTTCTCTGAAGCACATTCTTGCTTTATTTTATAAGCTTGGTCCACCAAAGAGCATTTATGCTGCTGTTTGAGATTTTCATTCTGCAGAACAGGTTTAATTTAGTGACGGGGAGGAGGGTGATAGTAGTGGGAGCCCCTAGAGCTTTCAGTGCACCAGGCGCTTGCTGAGTGGCGTCTTCCCGTTATAAAATGTTACGAGAAGCGTATAGTAATGAACTTGTTGGCAGTCTCCTTGATGGTGACCCTCCATTTTCAAAGGAGAAAGAGTAGACAAACAGAGGTAACCGAACCCCCCTATTTAGAGAAGAGGACTTTATTAGGAGAAAGTTAATCCTTTTTATATTCTGCCCCTGCTTTTGGGCACAGTTTCTGCACTGGCAGTGAGTTCATCACATTACACCCCTAGCCTTTTGGGTTATTATGTGTCCAGGAAGTGCTGCTTCGATCAGTGTCAGAGTGGTCCTGAGCTACATTGGAGTAGCGCTTCAATTTCCTCCTTGGCCTCCATCCAGCTGCCAAACCTGGACCTTTTGTTTCATGCTTGACGGCAGATTTTGGTTTTGCAGGTTTTTACATTGCTGCCAAGTTAATTTTAGAACTTTAGTTGCCATGGCTACTTCTAAGTATTTCTTGGTTCTCTACTTATTCGCTCAGTTTGCTGCTTTCCTTTTTTCTTTTTTCTTTTTTTTTATGTTTAAACTGCGATGTGTGAAGTGCATGGAATAATTATCCTACCCCCGCAGAAGATAAAAAGGGAGGGCATGTGAGAGGTGGGGCTCTTCAGTCTGATGACTCAGCTGTTCTTTCAGCAGCTGCAAAGAGTCTAAAGCACTGCTCTTGTAGCGCATGGTCTGGGTGAGGGGCTGAAGTCTGGGGAGGAAGGCATGGATAATGCACTCATTCTGTTGCACTGAATGAGACATGCTGAGACTGCTGCTAATTCTGCTGACTAATACCATCTTCTGGTTTATCTGTGTCTTGCTGGCGAGTTGTATAGACTTATAACTATATATAGTTCCAAGTTTTCCGCTTAGCTTTAAATTCTTTGGAACAACAGCCATCGTCTTGCTCAGAGCCTGCATAGTACATTATCCAGAGAAATCCTATTTCATTAGTAGAGCTCCAAAGTGCTACACTAATACCAATAATGATTTTTTAAAAATTATATGGATGGATGGATAACAAGTCCTCCATGTCAAGATCATAGAATCATAGAAAGTTTTGGGTTGGAAGGGACCCCTAGAGGTGATCTAGTCAACCCCCCCGCAGCGAGCAGGGACACTACTAACTAGATCAGGTTGCTCAGAGCCCTGTCCAACCTGGTCTTGAATGTTTCCAGGGATGGGGCCTCCACTACCTCTCTGGGCAACCCGTTC
>Ga0065711_1003080_pt1 | contig 29880 bp, 15 predicted proteins | sample Hoacrofraction12_FD_59098 | JGI IMG/M metagenome (GOLD analysis project Ga0065711, IMG submission 59098) | Hoatzin crop microbial communities from Cojedes, Venezuela - Epithelial fraction 12 v2 (version 2) | ecosystem: Host-associated > Birds > Digestive system > Esophagus > Crop | place...
GTCGTGTCGTCAGAAGCGGGACTCAGCAGTGTGACAGGCCTTCGGAGCGGGCATCTTGGTATGTGCATTCGGGGGCCATCTGTGCTTTGTCCAAAGCAATCTCTGAAGCAATCTCTGGCTGCACAGCCTCTGCGGCACCCCACAGATCACTGAGTTTACAGTGATGGGCTATCCCCCCTTACTTTTGTCTGATAAGATAAGCACCAGTTATTTACTTCTTTTGTTAGCTCTTCAGCTCTTGATGCCTCAGTCCGTTTGTCTTTTGTCTTGCATTGGACAAGTCCAGCAAGGCCATCGATTACACAAGGCTTTTTTTTTTGCTAATCTAAAACTCCCCTGGCGTGACTTCAGGCCAATTCTCCTTGTCTAATTGCCTGTTACTTGGGAGAAGAAACAGACACCCACCTTGCTACAGCCTCCTTTTAGGTAGTTGTAGAGAGCAATAAGGTTTCCCCTGAGCTTCCTTTTCTCCAGAGTGAACAACCCAGTTCCTTCAGCCAGTCCGCAGAAGACTTGTGCTCTACCCCTTCACCAGCTGATGTTTATTTTAAGCTGAGAGGAAACATATTGTAAAGGTCTATTTCTTTTCAGTGACTTTTGTTATAACCTACACTGAGCAGCTCTGAGCTGTGATGTTGATAAACATGTTACACACATGGGTCAGAAAAATCATATCTAAGATTATTCTTTCTGTCTTGAAGGTACAGCTGGCTAATTTAGACTAAACCCCAACATTTCAGATGTTTCATTAAACTGAGATGAACTCCACTGATTGTGGACATATGCTGTTTGGACTGTTACTAAGGAGGGAAATAGACACAGACCCCACATTCTCTTGGCTAATATGTGTGTAAACACTATGGTGCAGATGTAGCTTGCTTAATTCCTGGCTGGCGTTGACATTCTGTTTTCATTTTGTCTCTGATCTTATTTACCTCTACTTTTTAAAAATTGTTCCTTTTAGAATACTGGCACACTGAATATTTTGTTAACCTTTTTGCATATGAAAATTATAGTCCAGTTGTGGCCGGTCACACATAGCTTTTAATACTGAAGTCAACCCATTTTCACCTATCAAGGTTATGTCCAATAAGAAATTCTTTTGAGGTGAATATAGGAGTCTGAGTTAGGAAACTTTAGCATACACTATGGTGAGCACGTTTGAGTACTGACAGCTCAAAACTGGTACACATGCCACTTAGGCACCTTGATAATGCAGTTTCCTGGGGTTTTAACTTGACTGGTTTTGATTTTTTTTTTTCCCAGTAGGAGTGTTTTGTTTTCCAAACTGATTAAGAAAATCAAACTGATTTTTTTCTTTCCCAGAATCCAGAGGACATAGACGTTTTATGAAATTGTTTAAAGTATATATCTACAAATCAAAATAACACTAAAACAACTTTTCCAAAATAAAGTGTGATAAACCAATAGTTTATTTAGGTTTACTCAAATTTATCACAGAATAAACTGAACTTCACAAAATTATTTCTCAGTTCAGGAATGTGCAAGAACAACAAGGAAATAACTCTGAATTAATTATTGTTTAGATTTATAATTTTATTAACTTCACCATGAATAGCCCACAATTTCTTCTTTCATTGTTCGTTAATTTCTATTTTACTTTTTGTTCTCTACAGTTTGAGAAATTTGTTATGGTAGTAAGATCATATTTAGCATGGGTTCTTCAGTTAGCCTATAGCTGTTGCTATCTGGCTTAAATTATTTTGGCCATTTTTAATCAAGAGGGAAACAGATTATCCTTCAGTTTTCAAAATGTTTTAGCAATTATTTTGTACTCTTCTCTCTGTATATTGCAATATACTCAAATCAGAATTAAAATCTAGTTTTCGCGTCTTGCCTAACATTCATCAGCATGTGAGATTTTTGTGGTTTTCCCAACAGTATCTAAAGCTTTAATGTAATCTTTACAAGTAACAGCACGATTCAATACATTTAGAATTTAACAACATTCCTACTTATTTTCAGAAAAAGGTGACAAAAAATATTTACTAATATAAATGGCTATTTTATTTTTCTCTAGTTTTAATACACATAACAGAGATTATCTTTATCCATTTTATGATTTGTTAGAACATCAGTAACTCTTGTTGATTTTCAGATTAGAGTGAAATTAGATTAACATTTCCTAATATCCCCATATTGTGGTTTTTTTTCCATAGAAAATCACTCTTAAGTTATTAAAACTCGCTGAGTTACTAAAGCAAAATCTCTAAGTAACAGTAATATCCTTTATGACTAGAAAGAGAGAAGCTCTCTTGTGGTATTATTCCTAGCATTTTTTTCTTAAATGTCATCCCAGTCTCTGTCCTGGCAAAGTAAAAACTAGATACATATTAAAAGAATGATGTTGGGAAAACATCTAAACACACATTTCTCAGACATCCCACCATTTTTTCCAAAGAATTTCTTTTAAAGACTTATATGAAAAAACATCCATCAGTATAGTTGTTATCACTATTTCATTGGAATCATCAACTAATTTAACTTCCAATTATTTCTATCCTAGTAACATTAAATTCACAGTAACTGTAAAAACATTGTATCAAATCAAAAATGTATTACGTCAGAAGAACTTACACTAACCTATGCACAAATTGATATGAATTCCTAAACTTAAATAAGTTTGCATCCCATAAACCATAAACTTTTTAAGGCTTCATATTGCTTCATTAGTTGTCCTAGGTTCGGCCAGGACAGGGTTAGTTTTCACAAGAAGGCAGGAGAGGACACAGCTGGGCTGGCTGACCCAAACTGGCCAAATAAAATAGGGTATTCGATATCATGTGCCGTCATGCTGGGTTCCGGGTGGGGAAGCTTGCTGGGGGGAAGTTACTCACGGCTCAGGAGTGTGCTGGGCATCGGGTAGTTAGAGATACCCTGTCCATTTCACTCTTTGTTTTGTATATTCTCCTTATCAGTATTATTTTTAATATTTTCTTTGTTTGCTGTTCTCTTGAACTGCCCTTATCCTGACCTATAAGTGTTGTTTTGCCTTTTTCTTTCCATTCTCCTCCCCACTCCACTGGGGTGAGGGGCGATAGAGCAACTGCGTGGCCGTTTGTTGCTGTCCACTGTCAAACTGCAACATTAGTCAACTAATAAAAGAAGAAAGAGCTTTCAGATTTTGAATTCTAGCACTATCTTTGCTATGCCAACCAAAAGAGTTCATAATTAACAAGTCCCATGAAACTTTTTCATTTCTACCTGCAGTATCATAGCTGCTGCAAATAATTAGTCAATAGCAAACTTATGGTTTCACATGAGTTTGTCAGAAATTATGAAAGAAGTGCTATTATTTTTGACAAGATCTATTGATGTTTTTCACTACTGACTACTTCCCAAGCTAGATTATAACGAATGATTTAAAAAAGACTTGCACACCTGTCCATCAGGTTCTAACAATAAACGTTACCATGAAATGGCCTGTATGCTCTCTTCTACAGGTACTCTTGAAATTTTTTTCAATATATTCGTATTATGAGATAACATCATGACTCCCATGTACTAGGATACTCAAAAGACCAAGAAACCCCACATTTTAAAATATTATTCTGGTTTTCTTCCTGCAGCAAAGGTTTCTGTTGCACATTCTTGGAGACAAATTTTAATGAGCATTTTTGTCTGCATAAAACCAAAATTAAAACCTTAATCCTGGCTTTACTCCAAGAACTGTAATTTATCTTATTACAACAATATTCTTTGAAAAATTTTCATTTTCCGTAGTAAAGCAAAATCATTGTTGCTATGAGTGTATTTCATCCGAAGTCAATGTCTTTTCTAAGTGGGCACCAATATGAATGAACTGAATGTCTGGACATTATGGACACTTCATTCTTTTAAATCTGAGGTATGTGTAACAATTCCTGGTAATGATTGTGTTAGGAACCTTGCCAGAGCATCTTCTAGATCAAATACGCTTTTCATTAGCAGTTGCCTTGTAGAGAAGAAAAAAAAATTTTTTTATTCCTCTACTGAAATTGCTTGGAGTCTTTTCCTCTGAAGCTCACATCAATACAGGATTTTATTTTTCCTTAAATAATCTTTCAGTATAGAGAGTTGAGAAGACAGAAGAATATGGATTCAACCTATATTTAGCAGAGATTTAAATCACAAAAGCCTTCTTAGCAGGTAAGAATGTTTGAGGTCACCGAAAAAACAAATCTGTGCAATGCCTTAAGAAGTAAGCTCTATCTGATCTCACTGTTTATGATATTGGTGGCCATCCTTAGGCCAGAAACATTACTTCTGGTCTTGATCTGTTCTTAATTTTTCTTCTCTGAAAGAAATAATTCCTACATTTTGTGTCTTTGCCCTCATGACCAAAGTAAGGAAATTTTCAAATTGCCCCAGTTATGTCATTATGTAGACAATAAATTATCCTTACTGATATGGTGGTGGCTGAAATGTATTCACCATTTCAGGTGGATCTTCAAAGAAATTACAAGATGTATTTTCATCTTAGGAAGGCTGTGTCCAAATAGACTGGTTATGCTGCTAATCGCAAAAGTTACCCTGAAGTTAATATGAAATGGGACATTCATAAACTGTGTTTCTTAATTTGGTGTAAGCACTTCAGATAGGTGAATATTATGCTGGTGAATCGGTATTAAGCATTAAAGTGTTTCACTGTATCTTGTATTGAAGTTTGCTCTTAATATGGGGGTTTTGTACTTTTTTTTTTCTTTTAACAAGGGGGAGGAGTTGCCAGTAATTTCAGACACTTATAACCAATTTCAGAACCTGACACAATTTAGTGCTTTTAAAACGTTTGTAACGTTACTGTACATCATATCATCACCTGCGGTTTATTCATTGTGATCACTCTTTCCAGTGATTGGACTATTATAAACTTATTCCATTTTCTGGTCACTGCTTGCATCTATCCCACTGTCCTTTGCTGAACATTGTTTTGATGCTTTATAGCATGACTTCACCTAGAATGGTGATTTGTCTTTTTTGTCTTAGTGGTTATATTTATGTGTCACTTTAACTGTTTGGATTATTTATTTCATCTTACCATTGCAGTTCAAAGATCTTCTTTTTTTAATTTATGACTGTGATTTCCAGATCTCGTCTCAATACTGTTTATTGTGTCTTATAATGCACAGTGTCAGTATATGACTTTCCAAATCCCAACTTTCATCATGCAGAAGAATTAATCATTTTTTTATTTCATACAAAGAAACTTTGCTTTAATTACAATAATGAAATAATTTTTATCACATTTATTTCAAGTCTGAATGACTGCTCCCTTGCTGGTTATCACAGCATTTATAATTCAATCTGGAGAGAAAGTTTCTCATACTCTTCTCAAAACAGCCTAGTTTGGTCTTCCTGATGTAAAGCACAGAAGCTGCCGAGTTGTGCACACAACTGGTGTGTGCATTAAGCTCTGAATACACAGAAAGAGATAAATCATTCACTGATATCAGACGGTAGGGCAGATCAATCACAGAAGATTCAGACACCAGAATAAACTGGTCTGTCTCCTCTGACCTCACCAGCTCAACTAGGTGACCAGCAAGAGAATGAATGAATGATGACACTCACTAGTTGAATTACTCCAGCTGTGAGACTTCTTGCATCTCATTCTAAATGATTGTTGCCCATTCTTTTGATGTTTTTTTGTTGAAAATTATGGTTCATAATTTCCTGTATTTTCTAGTTTTATCCAAAGTCCTTTAATTAATTACCTGAATTGACTGGAAAAAAGAAAACAGTACTTTGGTTTCATCATTTTTCTTCTTGATTCAGACCCAGCTTTGGTTTGTTTGTTTATTTTTTCTCCTTCCCAAATAAATCAGGAGTAAACATGCACCACTTACAACCTATCCTATTTGACTGAAAACATCGAGGCTCAACTCACTTACATTCCGTACATATTTGCTGGATCATTAGGCCCTTTGTTTGCTTCTGTCTGCCTCTACTCTGTCCCAGCCTCCAGCCTCAACATAGTAGAAACCATACAAAAAAAAAAAAACAAACAAAACAAAACATATACATTTCAGAAAATAGGTTTTATTGCAATGAACTGGCATTTTTTACATAAAATGATTTACTTGAAAAAAATCAAAACAAAAAAATCAAAACAATCATATCTGTGATTAATGTATTTTAGTGAAGATACTTATCAGACTAAGGTTCAACTGTAGAAAACAAATTTTTAGAAGCAGTTTACTGCGAAGTGGAAAGACTCACTACTGTTACTGACTATACATGTTTAAGACCTTGCAAAATTTTGAAATCCAGCAAATGGATATAGTATTTGATTTTCTGAAGAGAAAGGAAGAGAGGGGAGAACACTGACCCTCTATTTTTAATTATCAAGGTAACTCCTATAATCATTCAGAACGGAACTTCAGAACTTTATAAAAATCTTTTCCTTTCTGTGTGTTTCTTGAAAAAAACTGTATCTAATTAAAATTAAAATTTTAAATAATAGTTTTAGATGCCACTATTTTGTTGTGGACATTTGCATTGTTTCCTAAAATTGCAATAATTGGTTCAAATAACATTAAAAAAAAAAAAACAAAAACAAAATCAAAAACTCACTAAAACCAGAAATAATGTCTTTTTTTTCAAGTAAGGGTCTGTAAAGAGAAACCTTTTATGATCCTCTGGAAAACATTTGCCTAATCAAATATATATTCTTATTGCTGTGAACTGCAGTAGTGGACAGATAGACAAAACAGTTTTCCGGAGAAAATAAGTAACAGCAACAGAATGGATAGAAACAGAGTAGAAAGTCAACTGGGGAATGAATGTTATTGTCATGCTTCAAGGACATGCTAGAAAAGATGGTAAGTTGAAAACAAATCAGCCATTCCACTACGGCAAACCAAGCTGAACATTCTGCTCAGTTTGATAAAGGCCTGTTTCAGCCAAATAAACTGAAAGATCTAGGTCTACAGAACATAAAGAGGCTTTTCATCCTTCATTTATTACCATTGTTTCCTGATCTTTGGGAATAGTTCAGATTAAGGTCTACTGAAATCTTTCTTTTTCTCCCAGTCTTGTTACTAAGTCTCTCACTCTACACACTGTACAAATCCTTAGTCTGGGGACTTGCATTCATTTTACACTAAACAAACATTAGACATACGAATTTTCAACATGTTCAAATACAGTATCTATCTTGTAAGTGCTGTCTTTCAAAGCAGAAGCTGAACAATATTTAACTGACTCCATGTAATTGCATGAAGTATTAACTTATTTGACAGAAGGCATTTATGAGAGTAAATCTTGTCACTAAAAAGGGAACATCTGTGTATAGTCTACAAATAATTCATGTGGCTTTCTTTTAAAGATAATTACGGCGAATGAAATAATGCTAGTTAATATTAATGTTATGTAGCAACTGGAGAATATTAGGTTCTTCTTGAAGTGGGACACAAGTAACTATGCTAAATATAAAAAATCTGCAAGATACTGTTAGGTATATTATCAGAGTGTTGACAGATACCTCCGTGGACGTTTCTAAAAAAACGACACCCCATTTTCAAAGAAATGCAGTCATTCATTTATCATGTTTTTGGTTAAGTATGAAAGAAAAAGAAAAAAATCTTTTCTAACAGAATACAGGTTATCAGAGGAACATTAAATTCTGTTTAAATTAATAGGCACAATAGATACAATCATAACTGATCATATCTCAAATCGACAATTTGCGTTTTGTAATATTTTGTCTATTATACCACAGACTCTTTGGTAATAAAAATCCACATTTTTTATTAAATCTAATGGTGAATCTTGTTTTAGTTACATATGCTGTGAATTGAATTTTTACGCTTTTAAAAAAAGCTAAAGAACTTACGCAAACAATTTAAGGTGAAAACAAATTTATAAAAGAAAAATATGGAGATTAAATATTTCCTTCATTTTTTATTTTTTGAACTTTGAAGTACTATTCTAGAAATTATTAAACTGAAATTTAAAGCTTTTCATAAAAAGGAAAAGAGAAAATACACTAAGAAAATTTGGTAAAAGAATATCTCAAATTTATAAAAATATAATTAAAAATTTAAACCCAACTTCTATTGAAATCCAACTGTATTTTCCTTGGGAAAAACCCTTGTATCTGTACAGCTATATTATCTAACTATTCTCAATAGACCTTGAATACCTTTATATGCCTTGAACATGAGGTACAGAAGATTAACATTGTGACACATCTGAACAAGTAAGACTTTGTGTGTATCTAGATAAATGAAAATACATGTGAGCATTTAAATACTGGCTTCGCATTTTTGGAGGTTTTTTGTGTTAGTCCTATTCTATACTAAACATCCAGTAAGAATTTCAGCTCTGAAAATGTTCATTTACACAGCTCCAATATATGGATTAGAGGTAAATGTATAGCTGAGCTTGAAGAAATTTCAAGAAGAGATTAATAATGTCTATGTGTATTAGTGTATTGTACATGTAATTACATGTTTTCAAATCATACAGGGGGCTTCTATACATTTATCAATACATTTACAAACATGTGAGACCATATCAATTATGGTCATTTTGTCTGTAGTGGGTATGGCAGGGATGGAGTAAACTTTCTTCTGAGCAGCCCATATGGTCCCGTGTTTTGCATTTGTAGCTAAATAAGTGTTGATAACACCCAATCTTTTAGCTGTTGCTGAACGGTTCTTGTGCAGTGTTAAGACTTTTTCAGCCTCCTCTCCCCTAAGACAGCAGGGATTTGACAAGAGACTGGGAGGCAACATAACCAAGACAGCTGACCAAAACAGCCCAAAGTCATACAAAACCATACCATATAACATTGTGCTCAGCAACAGAAGCTCAGGGAAAGGAGCAAAGCAGGGATATTCGTAGTTAAGTTGTTTGTCTTTGCAAGCAATTGTCAGATGTACTGAGGACCTGCTTTTCCGGAAATGGCTAAACATCTGCTCTGCTGAAGGGAAGTGATGAACAAATTCTTCATTTTGCTTTGCTTGTGCACACAGCCTTTACTTTCCTTATTAAACTGTCATTACCACTATTCATGAACCTTTTTCCCTTCCTTCTATTTCTGTCCTCATCTCTTGGGAGAGGGGAGTGGGGTCAGCTCACCACAGTGTCTAATAAATAAAGTTCTGTTACCTTATATCATGTACTATAGACACATGTTTGAAGAAAACAGTCTCTACACGGGGGGCGTTGCTCAAGCAAAATTTTCAAACCAACTTCATACATTAAACTTATGTTCAACAAAATTAAACATCAAGGTAAATAAATTGTATCTATCACTTTGTGATAAGTCTAGTATTCTCATCTACAAGCTCAAAACCCACAAGAAACTCCTTGAATTTCTACATGACAACACATAAGAAGTAGATGCAAAGTTTAACATCTGTAGCAGATATGATGTAATTTTACGAGGTTACAGTTCCAAATTTATGATGTGATCTTGATCAATCAAGTAGTTGGTATTTACTAAGGTAAAAGATGGTTTTGCATCTGTCTAATGAGGATTACAGTGTACCTCACAAGGGCATCAGGTTATGGAAGTTCAAATTAATTAATATTTTACTAAATCAATTCCCTGAACAGGGGTTTCCAGGGAATTAATTTGGTCCTATAGCCTCAATTAACCAATACACTTAAGCACATGATTCATTTTAAGTCTTAGTTACTTGAATAATATTAGCTGTTTAAGTGTTCTGACTAGAATGTGACTAAGTAGATATCTAAAGGCTTTCGTACACTGATATCGCTCCAAGAGCAAGTGGTAGTTGTTGTTCCTTCCTGGCAATTGTACTAGAAATACAGGTTGTTGTTTCAGTCTGTTTAGGTAAAGTTTTAAGACAGAATTTGAATGAATGTATTCTAAATTACCAGTGATATTATTTAGTCTTGCTATTTTCCACTCTTCTTCCAGAAACAATTTCATACCTAAAAATGGGGATTCAGAATTTCTCTGAGAACTACACACATACTGGCCACACTCTAAAAAACAAGTAGTCATAAAACAGCATGTGTCTTTGTCCAGAAGATACCTTCCTGTGTCTTTACTTTGGGTTCCTTTTTATTTTTTTTTTGTAAAAAGTTGTATTCCACTGTGTTTGAAAGTACATAACATAGCAGAATTGCCATAAATGAATTCTGTTAATTAGACTTTCTTTGTTACCAACTACCCATTTACTCATGTCAATTATAAACAAGTCATTTTAAACATGCTTTCTTGCCATTTCACCTCCTCCTATCTGTTCCACAGCTCCAAATCTTTTTTTTATGTTTGTCTGTGGATCTTTTCGCTTAATTTCCCTCCTCCTTGTTATTGCCCTATGGTTCAAGACAAATCTGCCCAACTTCATGTTCCCCTGATCCCTTTTCTCATGTCTCACATCTTTTTTCTCACTAACTTTGCTCCAGCTGCTTCAGAACCATTTATGGAGACCTCTATAGAGAGCCACAGAAATCCGTCCACTGAGTGATTTATTCTGCCTTCACCAAGAAAATAGCTGATGTTGAAGACAAAGGATTAGACTGACTGCCACACTCAAGAAAAATGTGTGTCTCCAACTCAACGATTCTGTCAGAGAAAATAACAGAGAGATCATGAGAGAGAGAGAGATTGTAGGGTTGGGATGGGGGCAGGGGAGAGAGAGAAATTAATGATAAATAGGCTTGCAGTTCTTGGACTAATTATTTTTTTTCTGACAAAATTCCATCTAATCTCTGGCCTATCTTGTATCTGTCCTTAACCTGTGTTTAGTATCTGACTGAGTGCATGAGAGACTCGGAAGTCCCCAGATTTGTCTGGTGTCACATGGTTTTTATCATCCTTCTTATCTACACTAAATCTTTCTCTCTGGTCTAATTTCATGTTACTTTAGGTTTTAGCCTTCTATAATAAAAAATAAATCAAACCCACAAAACTTCATTGATACTTTCTGAAGTCTGTAATTTCTAAAGTAAGAAACATTATGGAAGATTAACTGAGCTGGATGTGGCAAGTTTTCAAAGTGACAGAAGGTATGTTTCGTACACCCCATTAATTTGTAATATTTATATACAGAATTTATATACAGAATTTTCATTGTTTTGGTGGTGGGCAAGGAGGCTGAAACTAAACAATTTATTAAAAAAAAATAATTAAAAAAACCACCAAACCAAAACAACTCCTGCTAGCGAATAGTTCTTTCTTGTGTTTATTGATATCTTTTTAAGAGTGTATTCTAAGATTCTGGTAGAGTTCCAAAAGTCAAAAACAATTTTGGAAAGGCACAGTGGATCTGGGTACATATATGCATAAGTCCATAACACATTGCATTATTAAGGCAGATCAGAGGTTTTGGCAGTTCCATTAAAATTAAGTTATTATTTACTTCAGCCATCATTTCAATAACGTTCAGACATCGGTTTGATTTTTAATAACATTTTTGTATTTACATTAATTTTCAATTAATTGATTAATGGACCAAGGAAACTAGCAATATTAAATAATATAGAAGATTCTAATTATATATTGTAGCTTAATAATGTTAAAACCATGGTCAGCAGATCACTGAAGGCTTGGGAATTTGGTAGCAGTTTTCTGGGGACTGCAAAAGAAGATATGACTAAGCTTACAATAGTTATATAGTAGTTTATGAATATAATTTTTCTAAAGGCACCTCATCTATGATGGAAACGTTTTACTTGTTCATAGTTTAAAATGCAGAGAACTATTGTTCTGTTGCAAAGCAAAACTAATTCATGTCATGAAACACAGAAATCAGAGTACGTGTTCATTGTCAAGTATTCTGACTTTAATAGATGAATCTACTACTGAACGCATTCTTTGAATAAAACAATGTGATATGTCTGTTTATTTTTTCTATAGCAAGTGCTATCAGAAGCAATGTAAACATTCAGTATTTTTCCTTAAATTTAATTTAGTAAGTGACCCTAGGAGCTGACCTGCTGACATACCTTATGCACTTGGAATATTACATTTCGAAACTAGTGTGAATCCCTTATAATATTTTCCATATACAATAGGGACCTTAGCCTGTTCTGAGTTCAGTATAAAGTTTGATTGAAACTAAAATGATTGACAGCAATTTATGAAATATTGCAGAAAGTGCAAAGCAAAAGTGTCCAGAAATTTGAAGTGAATTTTTTTATTTCATGGTCATACATGTGATCATATACAAGAAAACTAAGTGGAAAGACAGAGGACTTTTCTCTGTCTTTTAACATTATAGTAGATGTCTTTTGTGACTTCTCACTATCTAAGAAACCTACATTTGAAACTGGGAGAAAAGGATGAGGAAACAGAGGTAGTCGTGATGGATCATTTAGCCAGTCCAGTTAGATGAGTACTCTGTCAAAGGTTATTGCTCATCACATTGGAAGAAGCAGAAAAAATAAAAATCAAACAATGATAAGCACTCCTATGATCAGAAGCTAGGAAATAAAATGATCTTCCAAGGCTGTATCATTAAGAAGCTGACACGCATACTGAAGAATGAAAGTACATATTCTCTGCAAAAATATTCTTTAAAACAGTTCTTATAAAAATACTACAGAAGTGTCTGCTCTCTTTTATTATCTTACCCATTATAAATGTTACATTAAATTCTGCACCCCAATTTGTGCTGTGAGAAATTTTAAGTCATTCTTGTTCATGAGTGTGACTCAATTCAGTATCATAACACAGAATAAGTCCTTCTCCCCACCACTATCTTCTGCACTGCAACAATTTATCCTTCACTGGACTATTTGCTGAGCTGCTTCTGTATATGAAGTTGCTGGAAATCTTTGTACTTCTTTTGTCTTGCTAAGCTTTTCTCTAACTCCAAGTAGCAAAACCAACTTTGAAATACCTTAAGGAAGAACCAAGGAAAAGCCAAAGCACATTCAAAGAGGACAGGAAATGGAAACTGAGGGCAGTGAGAAAGCAAGACCAAGAGTGACAGCAATTAGATTGGTTTTGGATATTTTGGAAGCATGACCTGAGTAAAGACATGCAGGTATTAAGACATACACTTTAATTTCTAAATTAGGTCTAATTTCTATTCCCACAGGGCAGGAAAGAAATATTGCAGCTTTTTGGGGAATAGTAAGATATTTTCTTTAAAGAATTATGGTTATGTAGGCACTATCACCTTGAAACAGGATAGAGTTATGTACAAGAATACATGTGTTAAAACTGAGGAAAGAGATCTCCAAAGTGAAGCTTTAGTGAGTAAAGGGCAGATAAAACTTGGGAATCTTGACTGTATGTAAATAATAATACAAGATGATATATTTTTGATAAATAATGCTTTTTTACACTTTTTTTTTCTGAACTGTATCTATTTTATGACAGGAATTAAGAGAATAAAACTATCAGAGGGAGTTATGGGCAGGATTTTTCTTCCATCAAGCATTACCATACACAGAAGAAAAGGTTGAGATTTCAGCCAAGAAATTATTGTTATCTGTCTGAGTCTGACATAGTGTTGTAAATACTTTCAGCTGTTCTAAAACCATGCTACGAGCTATTTCAGGGAAACAGTGACAAGGCAGAATTTGACAAGCATTCTCCTATGTTCCCTTTCTCACAAGTCTTTACTATGTTGGTAAGATAAGCTAAACCACAGGTAAAACTTTGTGCAGCATCACACTTGCGTTAGAAAAGGATAAAGTTTTTCCTATAGATTAGTGACCAGAATCTGACCCAAGTAACTTCACTGAGAGCTTCAACTAGAAGTAAATGAAATTTAATGGACAAGATTCTTTTCCATCAACAATAAACTCCTTCTTTATCCCTCTCTGCCTCTTTTATTTTAGTTTGGGCTCTACTTCCGTTTGTTCCCTTTGCTTCCTTCTGTTCCTATTATTATGCCTTACTTTAATAAAATTTTGAGAATTCTTTCTCTGCAACTGTTACAGATACTTTTTCTCCTTTCTTCTTTAGTGTCATCTCTATGGAGGAGCAAATTCATTATGCATAAGATGCACTCTCAGCAGTGTCGGTTTCACAACCGCAATATTCCAACTTAGTAACCACCTTTCTTCTCATGCTCAGCAAGAAGTATCAACTGAGTATAATAGCTCCTCCTGGACTATACCATAGCATTCAGACTGACATTCTGTGTCATATTATGTATCTGTGCATATTACATATGTATGTGTATGTGTGTGTATTATGTACATACACACATAAGAATTCCATTACATTTTTGCAGAACCACTCTATACCAGTAACTATTTTTTTCACTTTTTCATAAAACCACTTCTGAGTTATTGCTTTTGACTCTTCCTTAATTATTGCTAAGAAATGGTGAAAATTAGTGCTTCATGACCCAAATATCTTCTTTATTTTTCTGAAAATACTCTGTTGTATTAACATTCCAAACCATCACACAACTTCAAACATATCAGCATAGCAAATATCAGATTTTTGACACATTCCTTTGGTGCGACCAGCACTTAATCGGTTGTGGCTTTTTGGAATGTGTGTACCTGAATTTTAAGTTCTGTGTTACTACCCTCAGTTATCTCATTTACAAAACTGTTAACTATTTATTCCATAAGGACAAAGCATTCTCTTTCTGTCTTTCCTTTTCCCTCTTGCCTTTTACTAGATGTTGAGATTGGAAGATTATTCTTACCACGTATATATGGTGGGATATGTTTTACAATACTACAAGAAGGCATAAGTTGTAATTTCATTTCTGTTGTTATCTGACCTTTGCAGTTTTACTTAAAAGATGTGTTTCTTTCTGAAAGTGTCTGGAACAAACGTGAACATAGTAAATCAGAAGAGAACAAGTGGCAGAATTCACAGACACATGCTTGACAGTTTGAATAATGGTAAAAATGAACCTATCTATCATATGCTGTGTTTCCAGTAGGCTGAGTGGAAGCAATGAAGATGTTAGGGACAACATGGAGGAAGATAATATAATAGGAGGAGAAATGTTAAAGATTTTGCTAAGGTTTTTTTATGTCTATAGGAATAAAATTGACTCCATGTTTCAGAACAGAAAATAAACTTACAAGAGCTATAAAGATAGAATATATATTTCCTTTATCTGCTAAGTTTCCAATTTATTATTTTTCATTGAATTGCAATATCTCCACAGAACTGTAGGATTATTCAGGTTGGAATGGACCCTGGAACTTCTCTAGTCAAATTCTCAAAATGCTGTTTAAATTGAATTCAGATCAAGATGCTCAGGCTTTTGTCTAGCTGGGGGTTGAAAACCTCCCAGGAGGAAGATTCCACAGCTTCACCAAATACACAGTTTCAGTGCTTAATTATCCCATTGGTGATTTCATTTTCCTCCTTATATCCAGTTGGATAGTCCCATTTCAATTTATGATGTGTCAATGATGAGGAACTACTGGGGAGAGTCCAGCGGAGGGCTATGAGGATGATTAGGAGACTGGAGCATCTCTCCTATGAGGAAAGGCTGGGGGAGCTGGGCTTGTTTAGCCTGAAGAAGAGAAGGCTGAGAGGGGACCTTATAAATGCTTATAAATATCTTAAGGGTGGGTGTCAAGAGGATGGGGCCAGACGCTTTTCAGTCATGCTGTGACAGGACGAGGGGCAACGGGCACAAACTGAAGCATAAGAAGTTCTGTCTGAACATGAGGAAGAACTGTTTTACTTTGAGGGTGACAGAGTACTGGAACAGGTTTCCCAGAGAGGTTGTGAAGTCTCCTTCTCTGGAGATTTCCAACATCTGCCTGGACGAGTTCCTGTGCAACCTACTGTAGGTGACCCTGCGTTGGCAGGGGGACTGGACTAGATGATCATCAGAGGTCCCTTCCAACCTCTACAATTCTGTGATTCTGTGATTCTGTAATGATTGTGTCTTGTTTGCATGCTGTACAATTTCAGTGAAAAGTCTGACTGTGCCTTCTTGTGGCAACTTCATCCTGGCTACTTGAAGTTAGCTATTAAGTTTCCCCACAAAGCTTTCTTGTCTCCACACTAATAATCCAAGTTTCATCAGTCTCTTCACACACAGGTTGTGTGCTTCATCCTCTGACCAACTTGGTGGCCCTTTGCTGAGTTCACTCAAGTTTATCAGCATCTTTCTGGTACTGGGCGGCCCAGAGATGGTCACAGTGTTCCAGATATAATCTAATTAGGGTAGAATAGAGGGGAATAAGAACTTCCCTTAACTTGTTGCCCATGCTTCACTCAGTACCTAGATCATACTGCTGCAGAACAGTTAGCCTGTTCCTCGTGCAGTGCTTTGCATCTGATGAATTACAAGCATTTCCTGTTGGACCATTTCTGTACGAGTTTAGGATCCTCTGAAAAGCCCACTGCCCTCCAGCACATCAAGTGCACCTCTCCCCCTGCCCAGTCTGGTATCTACAATCTCGATGAGGGCATGTTCTGTCTCCTCCTCCTGGTCACTGATAGACAGAATGGGTTATACAGTAGACCCTTGCTACCCTGCAGGATAGAGGAACTGCACTTCTAACCAAATTGCATGTGGAATATGAAACATTAACCACTATTTTTTGAGTCTGATCATCCAGCCAGTTTTGTTCAATTTAATAGTCTATCTACCCCTTTCCCATCTAGTTATATCTTGATTGTAATGTCAAAACTTGGATACAAATATGCTGTGGAAGACTGACAAAAGTTCTGCTGTAGTCAAGGTAGATGACGGCTGCTGCTCTTACCCTTGGTAAATCCAAGCTGGCTATTCCCAGTCACTTTCTTCTTCTTTTTCACAGGCCCAGCAACATTAGCAAGAGGACTTGTGCCATGTATTTCCCAGGGACTGAAGTGAAGCAGACTGGATTGTAACTCCTTGAATTGTCTTTCTTGCCCTTTTTAAAAATGGCTTCAACATTTGCCACACATCTTTTAGTAGTGGGTATTACAGGCGTGAGTAAACAGACAGGAGCTGCTATTCATATAAGTAAAATTAAGTTATCATAGCAAGTTAATATTGCTAATTTCTTATTAGGCCAACCAATAGATCTGCAAATAACAGTCAGCTTTATTTATTTTAAAGCTTGTCTGATTATATAAGCTGATGAGAAGTTGGTACTTCTTCCTGTAAAAATGACCTAGAAAGAGTCCCAGAATTTTAGAAGATAATAAAAAATGTTCTGTGCATCAGACATACTGCATTTTTATAAAGTCAATGGTTTATTTCAATGATTACAGAAGTGAAATAAAGATATGCAACTGAATTTAAGCACATTCTAAAATATCTGCTATTGTTTTACTTTTTTGAAAAATATTTCTTTTTGAAGTTTTATTCCTACTAGATTTTATACATACAGAAATTTGACAGTGCTGGAAAACACACTTTATCTCATCAATAAGATATGAAAAACATGAAAATACAAAGAAGATGGACTATATTGTTAAACAAATTTAAATATTTTACATTTGTCAGTGATAAATTTATTCTGATTATCCTCTCTGAAACTGTGAAATCTTATCCTCAACTAGATTTGCCATTAGCACAAGACAACAACAAGCTTTTTTGACGAACATCAGCAAATAAAATACGCAGAAGGCTTTTTGCTATACTCACTTATGTAAACAAGTAAATCCTACTCATTTAACAGACAATTTCACATATCTCAGACATTTGAGATTAATGAATTAGTTCTGCTCAGGGATAAGTATCTGAATTCTATCCACTTCAATTTCATGTGATGTAATTGCAATTTAAATGACTCGGATCCTTTGTAAATAAATCAATCCACAATGCCTATAACTCTAACCGACTCTATGGTGCAATGCTATTTTCACCTCCTAAGAACACAGGATATTTCATTGTCTTGCTGTTTATGCTAAAGGGAGCAAAAGAATAATATATAAAAAAAGTAATGACTGTAAGTTACAATCATCGAAGTGAAAGCAAAAACCGGTGATGCTAGGAGTCCTGAAACCAGCAAAACAAAGCTTGTGATTTGGACTCAGCTAACAGTCATATGTCTGGCTAGCAAGGTGACTACTAAAGTAGCTGATGTTTATGGCTGCCTTGGAGAGAGAGGAATGTGACAGACCCTGTGAATATTACCGAATGTATGTGTGGGTCAGTGGCCTTGCTGGACTTGTCGATGCCAAAGAAGGACTTGCTTGGAAGCACCGAAGAGTTAACAAAAGGGAGCAGTTCAACTTGAACAACAAGTTTCACTTATCAGACAGAAGTAACAAGTGAAGGCCCAACACTATCAACCAAGTGACACCTGGGTTGCTACAAAGGGCACACAGCCAGATGTTGCTTCATTTAAAAAAAGAGAAGGCCCCCATAAGCACGTGCTAATCTCCCCACCCCGAGGGCTTGCCAGACTACAGAGTCTTGCTTCTGGTGACACAACATGCTATGCCAAGAGCCAGTCACAGAATCACAGAATCAGAGAATGGTAGGGGTTGGAATAATTCACTTAGTCTCACCCCACCAAGATCTGCAAAAGATTTATCAAAAATATAAAAATTGGCACTTGAAAATCTTCTTTTGGAGGAAGAGTCAAACAAAAACCTTACCTGACAGACAGGTTGATGGGCCTGAACCCCACTTTCCCACCAAGAACCGATGGCTTTTTTGGTAAAAGTCACACCTCCGACTTTGTCTGAAGTATCCCTGGGAAAATATTACTAACTAAAGCACTGAACTATTAACTTGAGCTCAATTTTTGTAGATTGCGTTTATCAACTGCAATCCCAAATATGTGATGGATCCTGTCATTTGAATAAATTACCTATTGTTTCAACTTTACGAAACTGTTTCAGTGAAAGTCTCTGAGAGGGCTGTGACAGGCAAACACTGACTCTGATCAGTGGCTACTTATCTAACCCCTTAGACACAAACCATTGACGAAGTCTGGGACTAGGAGTGGATTCAGTCGCATCTAGGCTCCTGTCTCTGAGAAGGAGTTTAGAAGGTAAAGGGGTCCACTCTGAGCCTCGAGACTCAATGGGAGGACTTTCCTCCCTTGCCAGTTATCAGACTCCTTGAAACCCTTTAACTCTTTAACGCAACAATATGGTGAAGATTCTTTTTCTTCTACGTGATTTAAAGATGATCAAAATAATCTTAAGAGTAGCTAGGTAAGAGTCAGGTATTTCCCACAAATGTCAGTCTGTAGATATTGAATTATATATCTGCCCTATCTGTCCTTGAGAAGCTCAGAATAAGAAAGATGACTTCCTCATCCAAAGTATAACTCTCCGTCTGCAGCCGCTAGCCTCTCCAGTGAGCTTTACTGCCCCTGCAAGGGCATGAGTGGTCCATGTACTCAGGATCCAGGCCCAGCTCTGATATGGCTCGGCGCCATAACCTTCCTCAGGCTGCTGAAAAAGAGCTCTGAGAGAAGCCTACAGAGAGATAAGAATGGTAAAATTGGAGAGAAGTAGGATGTTTTTGAGACAAGGTTTTTAGTTACTCAGGAAGTCAAAAGAAGAAACAACAACAAAGGTAGGTATAAGAACCTACAGGAAAAATAAAAAAAAAAATTAAAAATTGGAGATATTAGCTGAGCTGATCAGTGTGGTGCAAGGCTCATCTGGAGTCATTGGCTGAGCATCAGTCATAGGTGTCAAGGGAGCTGGCAGCAAATGCAGCTCTGCAAGGTGGACATCTGGTCTTGGGGTACAGAGTCTGGTCCTGAACCTGGTGACCCGTCCTGCCTGCCCAGCCATGACTCTCTGGGTACTGCCTCAGCGCTGGAAAGTGCACAGGCTCCTAGCCTGACAGCTAAACCCCAGCTACCTTTTGTCTGCCTAAGCCAAGGAACAATTGCTTTATACTTTGAAAGTGTATGTATGCTGCTCGCAGAGTCTCTATATGCCCAGTTAAAGATTTCTGAAGAAGCAGGCCCAGAAGAGGATCAGTAGTGACATCTGGCTGCTGCTAAGTGATCCCTGAGTGTGTAATTTTATGAGACTGGTCAATCAAATTAACATTAAAAGGAAGAGTTCATTCTGAAGGACAAGAAGAGGAAGACATCCACTTATCATTATGATACATGATACAAAAGCAAGCGAAGGATGTGGACTCACTTAACACTTAGTTAAAAAAGTTTCAGTACTGAATATAGTCACAGAATCACGAATCACAGAATGATAGGGGTCAGAAGGGACCTCTGGAGACTATCTAGTCCAAATCCTTGGCCAAAGCAGGTTCACCTAGAGCAGGCTGCACGGGACATTGTCCAAGTGGGTTTTAGATATCTCCAGAAAAGGAGACTTCACAGCCTCTCTGGGCAGCCTGTTCCAGTGCTCCGTCACCGTCAAAGTAAGTAAGTTCTTTGCCATGTTCAGATGGAAGTGAAACTGTTCTTACAGCCTTATTTTCTTACAACTTTATTTTCTATTTTAAGTTAAAATTTGCAATAATTTTCTTGGCCTAAAATATCTGATATTAAATGTGCATTTTGAAGAAGCAGAAAACGTGAGTTTTGTGCTTAGTATGTGGACATATTCTGGCCGTTCAATTCTGTTACAGATGCTATTCAAATACTTTAAGCTTGTATGTGACATCTCCAACCCTAAAAAAATCAGTTTTATTTCAAAACTGTAACTGCCTTTTAAAATATCACATGTGTAAGAGCAGTATTTCAAATACTACCTCAGACAAACTTCTTCTGGACGGGTTTGTATAAAAAAAAAACAATAAACGAAAAAAGTGTTTTCCATCAGTGCTTGAAAATTCAGTTAAAACTGGATCTGTGGTCTACAGTCATTCTCAGGCATTGTATTCAGGTCTTCTGAACAACTGCTCAGATATCTTGGAAGAAATTCTGTGGGTCCTTCCCCTGTCTACATACCGAGCAGCCCAGGGCTGTGAATTCTGCTGTGATAGACAGGAACCTAATCTTTGGACTTGGCGCTGGTAGATTTAGCATTAGAGAATTCATCAGTTTCCCACAAGAAGTCTATGGCAGAGGACAGAACCTGTATGAGTCTCTCAAATTCCAGCCTAGTTTCCCTCTCTCTGTAACATTTGCCTTCTCTCTTATTACACAAAGCCTAATTCAAGCAGGCACATTCCCTTTTAACATGGAATTAAGCAGTATAGAGGTTATTCAGAGGTTCTCTGCACCATGATTAACTTTATCTAATTTAGTTCATACTCTGTTTGTTATGTAATCAGAAATAGAATTGGCATCTGTCATATAACACGAGGCATAGCGTAGTATAAACAGCTTGCTCCAAGAACTTAAAGCATTTTTCTTTGACTTGAAAAAGCAGTCAAACTGTTGTCAATGATACCTGTTTCCTGTGTACCGTCATTTCAATAATGCATGAAAAACTTCACACTTTGAAAGCTGGAAATAAAAACAGCTGCAAGCATTCTTACATGTCTGAAGAAGATCACAGTTTGCTGCCTGCATATAAAATAGTTACAGAATTTAAAGTCTATATTAAAATGTTTGCTGTCCATTTGAGTATATTTAACATCTTTTCTGATTGTGTATGCATAAACAAAACAAAAATAGCTTTCTGTCAAAACTCCTCTAAAAGTACATACGAAGCTTAGGTACTGCTTCTTGCTGGAAGCTAATTTGTCAGCAGTATCCAAGGAAACTTTCACGCTGCCACAATTTTTTTTCACATGAAATCACTGTGATTGCATTTGATTGGAACTCTCAAATGTTTTTAGAGATACTTTTAAACGTATAATTTTTGCCCTTTTAAGCTGTCAGGCAATGGGGTTTTTACCATCCCTGCAAAGTTCTTCTGGGAAATATTTCTACAACAATAAAATTCCACCTTTTCCCCAGACCTTGTAAATGATGAGTACACAAGCATGACACCAGGTTTGAAGTCATACATCACAATATTTGATTTATCTTTTGTTCAGTTCCTTAGTCTGGAATGATCATGATGTTTTCTTTCCTCTCAGAAATCTGGTATGTGCTGTCATATTCACTTGCAATTAATACATATCTGTTGCGGTCCAATGGCTTTAACAATTGCAAACCTTCAAATATTTCTTCATCTTCTCCTAACCAGGTGTTGCCATGGTATCCAGTCTGGCAGGAAAAAATAGCAGTCTGTTCTTGACAACTTTGTTGATGACTATTACTGCTTTGTCTTATAGCTCTAATAAATACACACTGGTTGTTGAAAACTGTCTGAAAAATAGGACCATTCCATTAGGGTTAAAAGACTACGCATAACTTGTTCATGATCCTCTAAGGAATTTTACAGCCCTATACCCCTTGTTCATATTCTAAAGCTATGAGCAGACATTTATGGACAAGATGTATTTTTATTATACATTAATCTAGAGTATCTGATATTTCAGTTACTTTTTAAAGGCAAACAATAAATGAATAAGAAAATTCATGAAAACCGCATGGTATCACCTCAGGATTGAAATTCTAAGCGGACCTGAATGAAAGTAAGCTTGCTCCTACATTGAGCTAATACTAGCACTTCAAGTGTCCTGTTACAGGAAAGAAAATGTCCAGCCAGAGATTGTTGTTTAGTGACCAGTCCTTCTAAAAACATGTATGCAAGTCCGAGTGTTACTTCGATTAGAAAATATGCACTAATATAAATAAGATATGTTGTTAAAAATTAAGGCTCTTTGTACTTGAATGATAATCATTTAGGTGAAGAAGAAACTAGCCAGATTTTTTTCTGAAAGGAAGCTGAGTAGATCTATCCTTCCTGGGACTTTTAATGAATTGCATTTCAGTTCATTACACCCCTATTCTTACGGCAGCTCACATACAGGGGAAAAAGTTTGAAGTTTTCGTCATGTTTCACAGTTCTTAACATAATAGCTTCCTATTAGCCTCTCAAACAACCATTGAAACTTTTTTCAGTGAAAGATGCCAATAATTAGACTGAGACAACACTATATATTAGATAGCTTCTTCTCCTGAAGAACATTAGATTATCTGACTATGAAAAGCAAAAGTCAATAGAATAACTTTACTAGGGTCTTGAAAATGAAGTCATGGAAATGTAAGATTAAATCTACTTCTCTAATGCAGTCTACAAATGTTCTTAGCGGATATTATTCAATATTTTTTCAAATATTATAGTGTAATAATAACATTTACTGTACTGCCAACTAAAATTTTGTTAGCAAAAGGAAAATTTTTGTCCTGAGTGTAGAAAGTCTGGGATCCAATCTTATCAATAGGGGAAACAAAAGTGCACATCTTTATACACTACAATCTAAATTACCTACAGAAGAAACGACACTGGCTGAGACTATAACATGACTTCTTTTTACTAACAGAAGAAAAAAGAAAGAAACTGAAGGGATGGAAATGTAAAATGGAGCCCTAATCTACATTATTCCATCCATAATTATCAGGCCAATTTGATATACGTATGAGAGGCTTTAATTACTGGTGTGCAGTTAGGATGTCTAGCTATTGGATTACAAACGTACTGCTTAGCAAAAGACATGACTGTCCAGCACATGGAAAACTTGCATCTAGAAAAATAAACTGTCACCTGTTAGTACCTGTTATGAGTAAACATTGAAAATTACATATGAAAATACAAAGATATTTATTTTTATGTTTTCAGAAGAATGGCAAATTTGAAAGATGAGTCTGAGTAAATATGAGATTCTCCTTCAAATGAATGTCTTACATGACTTCAGTTAAACAAGTCAGGGCTACTGTGTGACAAATCTGCAACATTAGTTGCATATCTTTAAACTTTAAATTGTCATCTGATACAAACACTAAAACCCAATTTATGTTGATACACTCATTTTCAGACATATTAGTGAATTTTTACATTAGTGAATTTTTACATTTTTATTGCTCATCTAATGAGTAATTTAAGATACCATTATGACTTTTGGTCACGCTTGTATAAATTTTCATAGTTTATTTTTCTTTACATTTATCATTCATCATTTCTGCTACTAGTGTAATTATTATATCATATGAGCTTTGTTAGAGAGGTTTAAGCAATAATTTAAATCTAATGTCTAAAGAATATTTCAGAATAGCCAGAATTTTATGCATCGACAAAAATAGTGCTATTGATACATTTAAAACTCAGCACTTCCATATTCACTGTTGAATCATCCTTTTGGAAAGCTGCACAGTGTAAAGATTTATAGCTGGAGGGAAGGAAAATGCCACATAATGTGGAGAAAAACTAAATTAATAAAAGCTAAACATTCTTGAAAACAACTCTTAGGTTGAAAAGTCATCATAATCTGAAAAATTGCAAATACTTAAGAAGGGTCATTTTCAAAGAAAGATTACATACCAAATGCAAAATTTAAGTAGACATTAAGGGTCCAGATTCAAGCTTACAATTCTCCTTTCTTTACTTCTCTTTCCCTTTGGAGCCATCAAAGCTCACTACATGCTTTCTTTTGACTTGAATTTCATTACAAATTTTAAGTCTTGCAGCACTCACCATTCAGTCTGAGCAATATTAATTTAATTTCCTCTCCAGTTAGACAGCGACTGATCAAGGGCAGGAGGAGTGGAGGAGAAGGGAGGTGGAAGATAAGCGTAAAAATTGAAAGGTTTGGAAATGAGTGCCTAAAGTCAGCCTGAATTTCATTCCAGTGTAAATTTTTGCATGCTCATGAGTTTCTGCATAAGTTATTATAAGCTTTTTCTTGGAAGTCTGAACAGTTATTTTGATAGTTATCTGTAGATTTAAGAATATATCTTTAAGGACCAAAATAGAAGAGTTTAATTCAAAAAACAATAATAGTGTAATATATTCAGTTGTGACAGCCAGGACATATATTTACTTCCCTGTCAATAACTAGTGGGAAAATAATTTTAGAAACGAAATACTAATTCCAGCAAGTATTTATTTGGTGGGCTTAAGGCATCAGATGTTTTTCAGGAGTCATATTTAAAGTACGATTAAAAAGGCAGAGGAATAATAGAAAACACCAGAACTATAAGGTACACTTGTAATATAAAAATTCTCATAATTAACCCTTATTTTACTCTAGCATCTGCTTTTGTCTAGAAAGCTGGCTGAAATCAGTTAAAGACAGGGCTCTGCGTCATTGTTCTCACTATTCTGACAATTTCTTTAGGCCTAGGTAATTATCATATCTGAAAGCAAAAGTTTCTCCTAACCATCATAAAATTCCCTTCTGTGTCAGAGGTTAAGTACTAAATCAGAAAGGTCATGGAAATCTCTGTGGTGGCCATTTTTTAATCATTATTTTTTTCTGTAGCAGAAGTAAAAAAAAAGTTGTAGGTTTTTCTGAATTACCAGCATATCAAATAAAATAAAGAAATCTTTCTGGACTTAAATGATACGAAATTGTGTGAGTTTATACAGAAGGATTTTGGAACTACGGTAGTACAAACTGGATTATTGTCTCTCCCAGTCAATAGCTGATGAAAACTTACTGGTTTTTTTTTCTATTGAAAATGTGTATTTTACCTTGCTGAGCTGTGAATATTCTAACCAAATAAATATTTTACTTGTTTTTGTACTGCAAGAATTTATGTAGATTTTGGGTGGCATAAAGATTCAGAAAGTACTTAGGCCAGCTGTTAACGAGGGAAATCTTCCTCTTTTATGACTTTATTTTGCTTTTCCTAATCTCATTTAAGTTTTTCAAGTGAATGTTTAGAAAGATTGTAATGAAAAGAAAATTACTTGTTATATTGGACCAGAGGGCATCCTGGTCCAGTTACCTGTCTGCATTAATCAATTAAATGTACAGGAAGCTGAGGGAATCTCATAATTATCAAAATATAATAATGTCTCCAACAAGTGTAATTCATCTCAACTGGCTATCAGTTAGTAGAAGCTGCATGTTAACAATGATGTCCTTTATTATAATGATCTCAATAGCATGGTGGGGTTGGCTGATTTTGAGTTGTTTGTTCTGCTTTATTGAGTGTCAACACTTTGTGAGAATACGTCAACACATGTGAATGAGGTATGCAACAAAGCAGATAAGATGTGAACAAAAGTGTGTCAAATTAGGAGACACTTGCTGAAGGGAAGTACTAGATGACCCAGCGATAATGGGTGGTTGACAATTGCTAGTGAGTGGAAAAGGCAGCTGGTTATAGAACTGTACTAATTGTAAGTTGGTCATTTTGCTGTGGCAGATCTTTGTAAAAGAGTAGATTGATTGTAAAAGACTGATCTAATGCACATTAGTTCCTATCCTTCCTCCAGAACCTGAAGAAACACTTACCTTAGTGTAATGGGGAATACTGGTATGACAAAGGGCACATCTTTGTAAGTTTTCAAATAATGCATATCCTGGGTTTGTTAGTACACTATATTTCCTTTGTCTGGAAGAAGGGAGGGGAACTGTACTTGTCCTGTATCATTCATTTCTGTCTGCTGAAGTGACGTATTATCTGCACGTCCTCCACAGATTTCATGCTGAAAACAGGAGAGAGTAGTGACTTAGACATTACTGTTCAGCCAGGGTATGAGACATTTAAATCCTGTTTCTGATTGATTACAGATTTAATGTTCCACTCCAAATATCAAAACAGTTAATTACCTTCTTAGCATTTTTTTCCCTCAGTATTGTATTCACTAGTATTTCAGATGGTGAAATCCTTGAAACAAAATCTTGTTTTTGTACAGAGGGCCGTCAGAGGCCTGCAAGTGTCTTTATATGAGCAATAAATGATATCAGCCATTCTTCCATTAAGTTTCAGTCCAGCATGATGTTATTTTCATGAAACAGTGGCCTGCTCCAATTCATTCATATGCAACAGCAGAATAACGACAGTACAGGATGTAGTTCACAAGCACGTGCACATGCATAACTCCCATCATTTTCTCTCAGTGATAAAAGAGTTAAAGAAATACCGACTAAGAATACAACTGAAACTACACAATAAAATGAATATTAAACAGAAGAAAAAGCTTTAAATTTTTTTGAATTATCATTTGAATGTGATAGTCTTCTGATTAATACAGTAAATATCTGGAAGTGCAGAAATATAGGAAAGTATATTCAATCCTTTTCTATCACCTAAAGTAGATGATGAGCTTGCGAAAATGAAGAGTTTTGCAACATGTACATGAAGTGCTAAACCTAATCAGGCCTGAGAAAGATAATTTTTTCTCCCATGTTTTGTACGAAGGTTAGAATTCTTAATGATTATTTTTGGTGGATCTTGTAAACTGCAGAGAACAAAAGAGAACTTTCTTCATTTAAGAAATATTCACAGATTCGTGAACTCTTTAGTTTTATCCTTCAGCTAAGGTATGATTTTCAGGGAACTCGCAAATAACAGTTTTCATTCATTAAATGAGAAAATAGTTCAACTTCTTTTTAGAATGTGTTAAAGTGCAATAAGTTTTGAAAAGGATCTTATCCTTCATCTTCTGTTGTAAGTCAGAGAGAAATCCAATATTGTTTTAAGGTTTAGCTTGTGTCATTTGCAAGATTTCTTGACTTAGAAGAGTTTTTCAATGAAGATTTTGGTCTGCAAGTTTTAGTCTGTCTTATGTACAGCCTTTTTTGATTCTTCAAGCAACAAGTGTAAAATCACTGAATTTTCTAATCTATTGAATCACAGGCTAATAAGGTGAACTGAGGATGTATATGGTAAAAAAAATATTTTTTTTGTAATGAGATATAAGTAAAATTTAATTAAGAAACACACATCCCATATATTCTTTTGCTCCAGATTGAGACTGGAATAACTAAATGCTTTATTCTCTTAATAATACTCACTCTTGGTATTATTCAATTCAATCAATACTACTGCTATTTCCTATGCCTTCCACATCGTTAAATCTGGGGCCTCATGTATACACCACATATGTACATATACACACTGTCAGTCACATGGATCACAGACACAGAGGGCACTCACACACACACAGACAGCACCAATGGCCTCATCCTGCTCCTCTCTTTGGCTAATCCAGAATAGAGGTCCACTAGTGAGAACACATATATATACACACTTATGTAAAATGTGGGTCACAGTTTTCCCAGTAGCTTCCCCTGGAGCCCAGTCTTCCCAGCTCCTGGCACCCGGACAGTACAAGCCCCTGAGGCAGCACTCCCACTGCAGCTGCTGGTATAGACCCTCTCACTCATACACACACAGGCATACACACACATACAAGGATGGAACTTCCTTGGTCCCTAATAGCTGAGCCTCCTCATGAAGCCACCTTGAGAGATACCAGGAACGCTGGACTGCAGGAGACTAGACTTTGGCCTCTTCATGGATCTTCTTGAAAGAGTCCCATGGGATAAGGCCCTGCAAGGAAGGAGGGCCCAAGAAAATTTGTTCATGTTCAAAGATCGCCTGCTTCAAGTTCAGAAGCAGTCCATCCCAACATGCAGAAAGTCAGGAAAAAATTCCAGGAGGCCTGAGTGGATAAACTAAGAGCTTCTGACCAAGCTGAAACACAAAAAAGAAGTATACAGAAGATTGAAACACAGGCAGATAACCTGGGACAAATACAGAGACAATGTCCGAACATGCAGGGATGAAGAAAGCCAAAGTCCATCTGGAACTGCATATGGAAAGGAAGGTCAAAGAAAACAAGGAGGGCTTCTACAAATACATACGTGAGGAAAGGAAGGCTAATGAAAATGTGCGCCTGCTGCTGAATGGTGCTGGGCACATGGTGATACAGCAGAAGAAAAAGGCTGAAGTTCTGAATGCATTCTTTGCCTCAGTCTTTACTAGTAAGACTGGCCTTCAGGAATCCCAGGGACTGGGGAGAAAGGCTGGAGCAAGGAAGATACGCCCTTTGTGAAAGTGGATATAGTCAGGAAATACTTAAGCAAACAGGATGTAAGTCCGTGGGCCCTGATGGGATGCACCCACAAATGCTGTGGGAGCTGGCTGACGTCATTACAAGGCCACTCTTAACAGTCTTTGAAGAATCAAGGAGAATGGGAGAGGTGCGTGGGGACTGGAAAGCATATGCCACTCCTATCTTCAAGAAGGGCAAAAAGCAGGACCCTAGGAACTCCAGTCCAGTCAGCCTCACCTTGATACATGGGAAGGTGATAAAGCAGCTAACCCAGGCACATGAACAACAAAAGAATCAGCAAGAGTAGTCAGTATGGCTTCACCAGTGGGTAGTCATGCTTGACCAATTTGACAAACTACAGTGAAACGACTGGCTTGGTAAATGAGGGGAAACCAGTAGATATTGTCTACCTGGACTTCAGTAGGGTCTTTGACACTGTCTCCCGTGAGAGCTTCTTCTCAGAGAGAAGCTGTTGAAGTACGGACTGGCTGAGCAGACAGTGAGGTGGATTGAATCTCATCAACGTATATAAATACCTGAAGGGAAGGTGCAAAGAGGACAGAGCCCGCTCCTTTCAGTGGTGCCCAGCGACAGGACAAAAGGCAATGGGCAAAAACTGACACACAGGAGGTTCTGCCTGTACAGCAGGAAACACTTTGTTTATTGGGAGGGTGACAGAGCACTGGCACAGAATGACGAGGGAGGTTGTAGAGTGTCAGTCCTTGGAGATATTCAGAAGCCATCTGGACGTGGTCCTAGGCAACTGGCTATAGGTGGCCCTGCTTGATCAGGGAGTTTGGACCAGATGACCTTCAAAGGTCCCTTCCAACCTCAACCATTCTGTGATTCTGCGATTCTGTGACCCTATGAAAGGAATTTATATAAAGAAGGGAAAGAACATGCTGATTGAGTGCACGGCACACCCAGATAAGTATAATGACAAGCAAACTCTTTACATGTGACCAGACATTTTTATCCACTTGCACTTCTATGTTCCTGCTCTTCTTCCTTCACAAATCACCTAAAACCCTTCCTTTTCCTGCTTTTGGTTCTTCTCCTAAACATCCCATAATAGATCTCCTGCAATCCCCAAATACTCTTCCCCTGAACCCCTTAGTGTGTCCCATATCCCTAGACAGTAATCCTCCTTAAGCCAAAAGCTGCTACAGCTGTAATTCTTTACATCTAGACAGTGGGGCTGAGGGTCTCCTCAGTGTTGCGTTAAAGGGGGGGGGGGGGAA
>Ga0065711_1031356_pt1 | contig 29874 bp, 11 predicted proteins | sample Hoacrofraction12_FD_59098 | JGI IMG/M metagenome (GOLD analysis project Ga0065711, IMG submission 59098) | Hoatzin crop microbial communities from Cojedes, Venezuela - Epithelial fraction 12 v2 (version 2) | ecosystem: Host-associated > Birds > Digestive system > Esophagus > Crop | place...
AAAAAAAAAAAAAAAAAAAAAAAAAAGAGATAGATCAGACGGATTTCCGGAAGTTTTAATTTCAACTAGTACTTTAAGTTTAATGTTACGGTTCCCGTAACCTGGATGCAAAAGCTGGCATTTAAAAGCACATGTGAAAGGACCAGATGCCTCGTCATTACATTAAGAGCATGAAGCAGGCAACAATTAAGCAATTCACTGGAAAGACATAATGCTGATCTATGCTAGCAATTAATCACAGAATACATTAGACAATGATGGGTGACCTACAAATTTTTGACAAAATAATTTTTCATCATGTTGGCGATTTCTTAGCCTAATATGCCTGCAAGGCACAGAGTCCAAACCTGTCATTTATTCCATCTCTCCTTGACAGGCGGCAACCTGTCTTCCAGACAAAATGAACATTATCTGTGCTCACTAGACATTTAGTGCAGGGCTTAGCTTATGACTAATGATAATAGGCAGACAGAAATGTTAGAGTCTGAAATAATGTTCTCTTTGTTAAAGAAATTTCTTGAGGTAGAATTTTTTTTCCCAAAGACACATAAAGATAAAAACTGTTTTTATCTGATTTTTAATGCAACTTTGAAAACCAACATTTCATTTTCTCCAAAATAAACAGAAAGAGAGCACGTCTTCTTTTTTTTCCTTGCATCCCATAAGAATTCATGCTACAAATTGCTCACACAACAGGGATCTGAAGTAGGAATTTCAACAGACAGAGGATTAATAAACAGCCTGGCTTATTAGACATTGGTTTTAGTTGTGGTTTTTTTTGTCAGTTTTACATAAATTAAGTAGACAAAATCATTCATTTTTACCTGATAAAAATGTAACCAAAGACCCACCACCGTATTTTTCAACATCTTTAGATGTGGATGGAGCCTAAATCTAATGCAGTAGAAGAGATTTTAGAAAGGTACAATGATGAAAATTAGCGGTTTATCAACACTGAATTTTAGTCTTCTTTAATATACAAGCATTGTACACTTTGAGATAGCTATCCAGCAGGAGAATAAAATGTAAAATATTAATTCTTTTTGATCTTACCAACAGTTTATAGAATGGCAAGCCCTAGCTAACATGGGACCCAAGCACCAGGAGCAAAGGAGACGGCAAACAGAGAGTGGTTTCTGTCTGTAGTGTGAAGTTTCAGAAGCAAAGTCTTGATTGAGTGCTTTTTCAGTTTTCATACACAAAGACTCCAGTCATGCTATTTCGTGCTGGGTTTTGTGCAAACACATGCTAAGACACAATCAACATCCCAGAGGGTTTAGTTGAATGAACTAATCTTTTGCACCTTAGATTCAAGTTGGGCACATATTTGGGGTTTGCTTAGATTCCCACTAAAGTCTCTGGCAACCTTTACACTGATAACTGGATAAAACAGCTGAGGGGACAAGTTTTTCAGTGGAATTTGAAGGAAAAAATAGAGTAGGTTATAATGTCAGGAGGCTGAAAGTGGGTTTGAATAATATATCATTATTAATAATTCCTTCTATAAAAGCTAAATTTGTATAAAGTGTGATTGTAATTTTAACCAGAAATGCATTCTCTTAAAAAAATACTCAGGTTATTTTATCTGCTATGTTTCAACATTACTTACGAATTTGCAAAGGGACATTTATGAATTCTGCAAAATCAGAATTGTCTTCACATAGAACTGTCAGGCTGGAAACAACCCTGTGCAAATGTATTTTGCACTAACAGAAAGTTTTTTTATTTCAGCAGACAAGGATGTACAACAGGACAAAACTTGTTCTGTTTCATAGGTTGTATTCATTATTCTGGTATTCCAAAGAGAGTGGTGTAAGTTGTTAAGGACAAGAATATTTTGGCTAATATTTTGGCTTTGACTGGAATAGCTGTCAATTTTTTCCTAGAGGTTGACATTTAGATTGTTACTCAAATGGCAAGAAGCTGTACTAATTACATGATGAGTGAATATTCAGTAAATCAAGTGAGTTTCTTTTGCTGCTTTTAACTCAAATTACAGAGGAAGCATGTGCAAGGTATCTCTCAATCTTGTGGAAAAAAGGGAAAACTTTTCTGTATTTTTTGTTAAAATATGTTGTCTGAAACAGAATGAGTGAATTACACTTTCATCTTTTAAAAATACTGAAGATTTCCAGTTGAAATATTAAGGTATGCTGACTGTGAAAGCTTATACTTAAATATCCACTTAATTTTTGGAAAACAAATAACTTCAGCCTTCAGTGGCTTCAAATCCCTCATATTTTCTGAGCGTCCATTTCATGTCTTCAAATATTAACATGAAAAAAAATCACATAATCTTTTTACCATTATATGATCTAGCATAATTTATTTGTATTGATTCATCAGTCCCAATTCTACAAGCAACAGAAAGGAATAGCCAAAAAGTATCACAAAATCATTGCAATATTTATAATATACATTCTTTTGTCACTATGAATCCAGTGAGAAATTCTTTTTTTGTTAGTGTAAAGTTGATCCGAATTGTTGTCTGTCTCCTGATGGGAAGCAGCAAGGACATCCTTTTTGAATATTGCTATCAAACAAGCTGAAGACAAAATCTTCTTTGGAGTCTGTCATCAATGTACTGTCAACATAAAAATATCTTTTATAAAGCCAGTCTTACAACCTTCATCAATGTTTGTGAATCTGAATTATGAGCTGACTTCGTAATTTTGCTCTTCCTCCAAAACACATTGATATTTTATGTCATTATGATCCTTTTACTTTACTCTAGGGGAAGGTAGAGGGGAGGCCTTGTTCAAATGCAAATTTTATTGACATACTTATGTAAGAGTCAGAAAATGCTGGCAAATGTTATCCACAGCTGCCATGACTTAACTAGTTCAGATATCTATGAAACTGTAAGTACTAAGCCTACTCACTAAAGCAATAAAAAAGTATATTTTTTAAAGAAATGGAGTGGTCAACTTATGAGTAACAGACTAAGCAGCCTTTAGGCAAATAAAAAGTATCCTTTAAAATTCATCCATTTGAGTGGGAATCCATGATGCGTAGTGTTTAGAGACAGTCATTTCCAAGCAAAGGGCTAAACTTTGACCTTGTAAGAGTCAGTATAGAAACAGTTTTCATTTTTCCTGTGGGAGTGACTTGCTTTTTCTATGATAATTTTGAACTTTCTACTTTCTTTTGGAGAAATTCTGACTTTTGTGAAGCTATAATCTCAACCTTTTAATTCTGTGTAAAGCTATAGCTCCCTCTAAAAAGTCTATTCAACTTTAGGAAAATAAAGTTTAGACCTGAAGATGAATATGTCATTTCTAGAGTCTGATCTCCTGTACCCTGATCGATTGATCAGTCTGTCTGTCTATCTATAATATATATAATGCCCAAGTCTTATAGTGCATAATTAGATGTATCTCATCCAGACACCTCTTCATCCCATTCATTTTTCTCTTGGACATCAAAAATCAATCCCACTTCTCGCTTACTGAAACTACACACTCTCCAGATGACAACCCAAAGACAGCACACTTGTGAGTTGCCAATGCCCATTTATGGGTTTTTTTGTCTTGGTGCAATTCCATAAAACCTACCTCACTGACTTCCCTGTACTATGAATCCTTAAACTAACGCACTACTTGAACTGCCTCTAACTCTCAATATACTCTTGGTACATGCTCTCAAGCCAGTCATAATAATACCACATGAATGCTCAAGTTTCTGGAGTCATTCACCTAAGAATAGTAGCTTTTGAAGGTTAATACAGATTCATTTATCACATAATTACGAAAATCTCTTTGAGAAAAGAAGTGATGACACAATCTTACTAGCTTTGTGTATTCTGATTATCTGAAAAAGAAGTAGAAAATCTGTTCTAAATATTAAATTTGAATGCAGATGGAAAGAACAAAAACTAATTTTCTATCACATTTCCTGCTTTTACATCAACACAAAGTAAATTAAATTTTTAATAAAAAGGTCAAAATAACCTTTACCCTACTTAATTACTGCACAGAGATAGAATTCTAAATACTTGGGAATTTTCAGAAAATGAGAGTAGATTGTCAGTAACTGATGATAATGCTACAAGCCTCATTCTCAGTTTGCCCAGATTGCTCTAAGAAAAGAAATAGTCTTTGTCTATCCTGAATATTAAACCATATTAGCCTGGTCTCTATTTAAGTTCTTCTGGTAGAGATTTTCAGACTAATTGAAAGGAATTTAGCAAAAGTTAAAGCAGTGGAATTGCAGTAAGATTTCAACACTTCATTCAGTCTTTGGCTATATCATCCCACAGATCAAAATTGATGTTGAAGTTCTAGGTAGAAACCAGGGAGCCACTGTAACTCAGAGAAAACTGGGCAAAGGGTTGCTCTCAGAGATATTCCAGGTGTGAGCTACAATATTTGGTGGGCTGCTATTTCACGTGTATCCAAAGAAGGACAATTAAGCTGGTGAAGGGTCAAGAGTACAAGTCTTATGAGGAGTGGCTGAGGGAACCGGGGTTGTTCCTGGAAAAAAAGAGGCTGAGGTGAGACCTTATCACCCTCTGCAACTACCTGAAAGGAGGCTGTAGGGAGGTGGATGTCAGTCTCTTCTCCGAAGTAACAAGTGATAGGACAATGGGAAATGGCCTCAAGTTGCATCAGGGGAGGTTTAGACTTGGTATTAGGAAAAAATCTATTCACTAGAAGGGTTGTCAAGCACTGGAGCAGGCTGCCTAGGGGAGTGGTTGAGTCACCATCCCTGGAGGTATTTAAAACACATATAGATGTGGTGCTTGGGGACACGGTTTAGTGGTGGACTTGACAGTGTTCAGTTAATGATTGGACTTGGTGATCTTAAAGGTCCTTTCTAACTTAAATGATTCTGTGATCTTATGATTCAAGAGAAGATAAAGAGCAGCTCAGTATATGACACACGGCAGGAACCAGCAAAAACTTGGAGTGAGTAATGATATTCATACCAGGAAGAAATGGATGTCATCTCTCAGACAAGGTAAATGCAAAGAAACAAAGATTCCCTGGACAAGGATACCATTTGACTGTGGATCAACTACCGAGAATCCAACAGTTCTGCTCCCATGTAAACTGAAAAATACATCATCATTCTCATTATAAAATTGCTATTACTTTCCCATTTTGTTGATCTTGCTTCAGTCTCTCTCTACTGAACTCCAGCCAGCTCTTATTCATGCCTTCCCTCTTCACAAAAGCTGCTTCCATGTTCAGTAGCCCTAGCAAGGTCAGACTCAATAGAGTTGTAAATATGGAGCCATCACCAGGCTGAAATTTCAGCTGTTTTCTTCCTAGGAAAAGGATCAACAAACGGAGAGCCCTTGGAAGGCTATATGATGGGCCTTGGGGGGCAAAAAGAAAAAATTCTTCATCGGGCTCCAATATATGCTCAGTGAGGAAGGAATGGAGTCATGCCACCGACACTAAGACTTTTTCTGTGAGATTTACAAATACGAGAGAAAAATCTCTTGACCGAGGTGTCAAAAGCAGATGAGAGGTCTAACAGGGCTGGCATGGATGCACCCTAAATCCCACTATTGCTACCATCATTATATGGCTTTTTTGTGTAGTTACTCTCAAAAGGCAGTAAAAGAAGGTGTTTTTACAGAGCAGAGAATATTTAAGGTAGCTGTGTTTGGGTTATGATAATTTGCATATTGTTAGAAGAAAAATTGCATGCTTTTTCTGAATGAAGACTTTGTTAATTCTGTGATTTCACAGGTGTCTTGATTTATCATATTTTCATTACCTGCTTCTCTCTTCATACTCATCTACCTTAGCTTGAAGGATGAAAACAGTATAGATGAAAATGTAAGCATTATTTGAGAGCTGAGAGAGTTCTGCAAAGAACAATGTAAAAGCTGAATGTGTAAAATCAGGCAGAGGCTGGAAGCCTGTTATCAGCGTATGCAAAGATTATATGTGCTTGTTATTATACTAGTGGAAGAACAAATCAAGGACATCTTGTAGACTATGAAATAACTGCAGTGGTTGTGGGCCAATCATGTCATAAACGTGAACCTATAGAACCTGAACTGTCATTTATTTTATGTCAATTCAAGTTCTTGCTTATTTATTTTCTAGACGCTACTACAATGGGAACAATAAAAGGAAGACTCAACTAGCGGAGGTCTCACCTCTGTTTTGTATAATTTGCTGCTTAAAAGCTTACAGAGTAAAACATGTAAATATATGCAGACCTGAGAGTAAGACCTCAGTAAGGAAATGACAGAGTATGGCTGAGGAAACTATGGGCTATAAACAAGAAAAGCACTATGACTGCTAAGCACCTAGAAACCTGCTGCAAATCGCTGCAGAGGTTCTGCTTCAGTGGATTTAGTATTCTGGGAGAGGTTGGCTTTTGGCTACATGCGACGGGGAATTCACTGGGGCAGCAGATCACAAGGATTCTCGCTGTACCCAGCCCAGCTGCAGCTCTCATTCTTATGAAAGGGGGAATCTGTCAGAGTTATTACCCAGTCCTGGCATGCGTATTTTCCTTCAGAACAGCATGACTTGAAGAGGAAGGTACTGGAAATCTCATAAAGATGCTGTTGCTTGTAAGATTTCCACTCCAGTATTTCCAGTGCTGAACAATTTCAGATAAGACATGTAATCATTTCAAGTCAGATCCTTGTTGATGTAAATTAGCCTAGGTCTACTGGAGTTAATTAAGGTATGTCAATTTTAAAGGATTTCTCCCTTAGCCTTGAGGTGTGTACCCACACCTTACTTTTGAGGTTCTCAATCCTTTAATTTAATTTTTTTATTAGTTCCTGTCATTAAAGGAGTCTGGACAAGGAAATAATTTTGTATGCTCTGTGTTTGTTGGAGCTCATTACATGTTGTTCTGAAGGATAAAAAATTGAAGGCGAAGAAGCTTAAATGCCAAACTAAATATATAGGATGAAAGTAGAGAAGTATAGGGTCAGATGTCTGAATGAGCTTGGAACCTATTCAAACATTCACATCAAGTGGCCAGATTTTCAAATGCCCAGAGGAGCCAGTGGGTGGGAAACTCTCTTAAAATGCATGACTTGTTTCAGTCCCATTTGAAGTCAATGAACTTAGGAAGGCTCTATCTAGTCTGCATCTGCAGAGAAACGGGAATAAATTTCTTTCCACCTCCAATTTTAGTGATTTTCTAGAATAATTCTTTGTTACTGAACTCCACCACAGTTCCCCACAGCCCAATTCCATTTTTCCTGAGCCAAGATGATGAAAGGTTAATTCTTTGCAGCTGACTCAGCATTCCCATGCTGCATAGCTCTATTTACAGGAGAGGTAGCTGTGGTTCTTTCTTTGGCCAGAAAGAGATAATTCTTTTCTTTCCAACCTTTGGCCAGACCTATATGTCTCTCTATGCTCCTTTTCACATATTTCATCAGAGGAAAGTACGACTATTTTCAGTTCAGAAGAAAAGTTTTCCATAAGTATGTCCCAGTCTACCAGAAGTGTGCTGTGCTGAACCTTCAAAAGAAATAGCCCCCAAGATGCATAGACCCCCTTCCTAGTAAAATATAGAAGAATCCGGACTCTGCCAGCTCAGAGTAGCCAGGCAAGATCATATATTTATGCTAAATTTTCGCTTGTGTTGAGTTCCAAAAGTTGCCAACCTTTACAAAAATACAACAAAGATAATCTTTCAAGTATGACTTGGAAGCAGTTTCAATGATATCTGCTGACAATCGGGGACAACAGCTGGCTGTGGGAAAGGTGTGAAATGCCATACTAATCACAACATGATGCGAAGTCTACAATCTGGTGATATTTTAAAAGTCAACAGCATTATCTGGTTACTGCTTAAAGAAAAAGAGAGTAGTTTATCTTATGAAGATATACAAAATCAACAATTAGTAAGTTACTACAAAAAGAAAGCTAAATTTGGGAGCATAGAAACACTTCTTTTTTCCGAGCAGCAATATATCTGACTTTCACCTGACCCATTTGTTCACAGTTTTGGATTTTAGAATACTCAGCTAAGACTTTGTCAGTTCTAGCTATAACGCCATCACAACTGACCAGCTATGGGACTCTCCTGTCACGAACAAAACATCCTGAACAATCTGTTGAAGAAAAAGAAAAAGCAGCTACTATTTGATCAGCTCAGTGAGAACTAACATAACTTGTGACATGATGCCTGAAGCAGCAGAAAGAGACGGGTGCATGCCTTGCACTTGTGCAAGCTTACCTTGCCTATTTGCATCTTCAAAACAGACTCTAAAACTTTCCTCTTCTGTATGTGAAGAATGACTATTGCAATACACGACCAAAAAAAGGCCCAACATACCACAGAAGATTTCCCTCTAACTGAAAGATATAGTCAACCTGAAGGAAAGGCTAGTCTGGAAGATTTCTTTTACAAGGAAACAGATTTGCGTTTCCTTTTTACTGAGTTTTTTCAAGCAGCATATAGCAAACCACAGAAAATGCTGATCTGACAGTTCTGGACTAGAATTATGAAAACCCGGCCTAGCCCGCCCTCTGTGTCTTAGGGTGGCAAGAACAGAGGTGGCACCACCCCTTTGAAGTAAATCCATAAGGGGAGTGTTTCGTGCAAAACGTGGTATGGGCAACTACCTGGAAACATTGGGGATGATTCTACCAAGTGTTCAGCTTGCTTTGCTGCCACTGAGTCATTTGCAGGCACTCCCTGGCAGGGTTTCTCACCGCTTATAAAGTAGCGCCTACTATTTTCACCATGAGTAACAGAGCATTTTTTAGAATATGTGCTGCATAAAGGTAATGAGCGTGCCATACAGATGGACTCACATATACCTGAAAGCAGCAAGTTATGACCAAAGGAGGGGAGCAGCAATCCTTTGGGTGACACTATTAACAGTTCTGAAGAATTTTATAAATGATATTCAGCCAAAATTCTGTTAACAGGATACTGCCTGTGTAGGATAATGAATTTTTTTTTGTTTTGTATTGAAGATAGTTGTGAGGTTATAAATTCTTCCTTTATGAGTGACTTGTGTTCAATAGGTGTTTTACAATGTTTCACGCAATAAAAAGGTGACCCGTGTAAATTGCTTTGAATTCTTTTACAGACATGAGGTGCATACAATGTAATCAGCTTTGATTAATTTATTTCTTTAAAATGGATTCTCCATAAGATTTTGCAGAAACGACATCATTTTCCTGAGGGGGCTAGATTCTCAATAGCGCAGAAGACAAGCCAATCAGACTTTATACAGTCACACAATTACAGGATGTGTCCTAACAAAATCCTGCAAATCATACCACACATTATACTGGACTCCTGCATGTCTGAAATTCACTGTTACCCGAACCACCTACCTACTGTAATCACAGCATTGTACAATGCGTGGGTGCACAGCATTCAGCCTGCTGAGATCTATTTCATGACTCCAAATGCATACCAGATACCAGACTGGTAGATTACTATATCTGTGCTCTCCTGCCTGTCACAGTGAATAAGTGATTTAATATAGAGTTGCAGGATTAAGGCTAGATTTTTTTTTTTAGAAAAAAAAAACAGCATGTATCTTGCTAAACTTCTATTCACCCCAAACTCTGATGTCAGAACTTTTTTGGTTTCCAAAAAATTTGAGACATATCCTTACACACCTATCCACATGAATCAAAAATATTTTTCCTTGAATTAATATAAAATGGTCAGGTCACCAATAGCATACCATCACCTTCCACAGTGTATCTCAGATTGGATTGGATTTTAATTGTTTTGTTTAACATACACATGCAACAATGGTAACCAAATGTTCCAGTTGAATAGGCAAACTCTTGAATACGAGAAGAACCAGAATTATTAAGGCAATACATGAGATGCTAATTCAGTTTTCTTGGGTACATTATGATAAAGGCTATGATTATAGGAGGCCATCATATTTTCTCCCTGGGACCTCTGCCTCATTCTGTTCACAGGATGGACGGATGCTCACTTAATGAGCGGTGATCCAATACACTTTTTATTCTTACTGTTCAATGGCTGGCCTCAGGCCTTATTTACTGCATACTATTCAGTCCCAGATATAAAGACAGAATTATTAATTTCCTCGTGGGTTTTTCTGTATCTGCTTCATCACAAATATTTACTGTTTTACTCCTACAAAAACCCTGCAAGATGAGGATATGTATCCATCTGATTCCTTCTGCAATGTGTAGAGAAATAAAGCACAAAGACTAAAGTTGAAAAAAACATATTATTTTGGATGCCCAGTTTGAGAAGTCTACCACGTAATATTTTGGAATATATGGCACAGTGTCCCTTTGCGCTGTCAGAATTGTTGCTCCACTTCAGCACTTTCGCCAGTCCAGCACCAGAGTTCCAGCCTAAGCATCACAAAATGAGGAGAACACAAGTAGCCAGCTGTATAAAACCTGAGTTAAGTGATATAGTCAATGTCCTGGCTCTGGAGGATCCAGGACAGACAGAAAGAGAATTTAATTATTTGGATCAGTTGCCTCATTTTTAAAATGATCCTTTTTTTCTTTTACATTTCCTCATCCCATTCACCACACAACCTGTATAGTCAAAGAACCATTCTGCAGAATACAGGATCCTTGATAACACAAATCTCAACCTTCCTTGAGTAAGGCTATCTGGTACACTGAATCTCTCTGATTCTTTAGACTCCATCGAGAAGTGCTGGGTGCTGTCAAGATTTTCTGCTTCATGACTTCTTGTATACTATAAGAAGAACTGCCTTCAGGGCATTTTTAGGGCATCCTTACCTTTTGGACACCTAAGCCCGTCCCTGCTTTGGGAGTCAGGCATGCTAGCACATTGCATGAGACACAGTCCCACGGAAACATAGTGGAAAACTGTACCACTAATAGCTGTATCATAAAGCAGAAGCTTATTAGACCAACTAAGGTTGCATAACTAATCTTGGGCATTTCCTTACTTTTGAGTGCCTGGCTTTACAATGGTAATTTTTATGCGGGTTCTTGGTACTTCTTTGTAAGGCAATAGAAAAAAAAAATTTTCATCATATGGTATCGTACTGACATCATCACAGGTTAGCAACAAGAAAGTCAGCTTTCAATGCCCTCATCTGTTTGATCACCTACTAGTGCAATGGAGGACCATAACCTCCAGTAAGAATTTCTCTGTGACTCTCTGGTCCTCTTCTGCACTAGCAAGAGCTTTGACAGATGCTTTGATTATCGTTCAACAAATACTTGCTGAGAACAGAGATCTGGCAAGGCTCAAGATTTCTGGATTCATTTTTACATTTTGGAGGACAGATTGCTTTATAGCTCAGACCTTTCTGCCTATCTACCAAGCCTAATCTCCAGTTTGGGCTGTGTTTTCTCCTGTTTGTCACTGTGTCAGACATCTGTTTTCCCTTTCTTTATCATCCCAGTCTCATCATTCTAGCCTCATCACCTTCAGATTCTCTGGCTCTAAGCTCCACATATTTTATATCAGTTCATCCTATTTAGATAGAGACACACTTCCTCTCATACTCTCTGGTCATCTTTCAAGTTATCATTTTCCAGTTTCTCAACCAAATGCAGGTTATTTTTTTAAAACATGGTGGAACAAGTTTGTCTCAAACTTAGAAACAACCAAGTTTATTTTGCAAACATTCTGCGAGAAAAAAAAAGTAAATCTGAATGAGACGTTTCTCCAAGGAAAAGTTTATACCAATGTATTAATGTTTCGATACAGTTCTAAGCAACTGAAAACATAGTAGTCTGAGGGGAAGGATCAAACTAACTTGGCTGCAGGCAGCACTGCTGGCCTCACTTACAAGAAATCCTTGTCCCTTTCACATAAATAATCTGGTCTGGAAATGTTGCTTTTCCATTTACAAATAGATCAGTTTGTCTCTTCTGATCAGCTTTTTTGTGTCATTTGACACTGAAGGACCAGAAACTGGGCAAGCCTCCCCAGATGTGAATTCCTTCTATGTGGGCTGATGTATTGCCAGAACACTGCACATGAAGGAAGTGTCATGGTTCCAGCTCTGCTGCTCTTCGGCTATTGACAGATCTTCCCTCAGGAGCCACTATCAACCAGTGTAATGTAAAATACAGCCCTGGGGCTGCTTTCAAATATTTCAAGATAACATGAAGGTATCCACAAAGTAAAGATGCCATTATCAATTCATGTTTTGTCCATCACTATGGACAGGAGTTTTCTTTTTCTCTGGAAAATTTCGATCTCGAGACTTTCTGAAGGAACATAAACACACCAGTGCCAAAGGTGGAGCTCCTGGTCAAAATGAGTACAACTCTTCTATAGTTTACACACAGTTTTGAGCCCAGATTTACTGTGTATTGATTATATTTGGTTGTACAAAACATGAGACAAAGCTGGAACATGTCAGGAGAAACAATTTGAGTTTGCTCTAATCCCTAATACAAGCACAAGCATGAACTGACTAGTCATAGTCCTGGCTGTGCTTGCCCACTTGAATCCTCCACACCAGATCCTGCATTGTTTTGCAGCAACATTACATGCAAAATATTGCAAAGGCAAACTGACCTTTCCAAATGAGCCAGAGTTTACAACATAGGTGCACACACAGAACACAGCACAACTAAACTGCTTTTAGACAAGGTAGTCGAAGGAAAGGGGAGTCTCATTCAGACCACAACAGCCAAGGCAGTGACAATCCAAACCTTTAGTCTCCCACATCACAGGTTGTGCCCTAACTATGACTCTATTGGCACTTATGAATCTCGTCTGTGTGGGTAAACAATTTTTAAAAATCTTGGGTATAGCCCGGTGCAGAAAGGAAAAAATAATTCTGAAAATTAGATAAAAGTTTTCCGTGTTTTCTAGGTTTCATTGTTTCTTTCATAACTGTAGCACCCAAATATTTGTGGTTTGAAGGGTGAAATGCCATAAAACTCTTTAACCACCCTAACATGTAGAAGACACTTATAGCCCAAGCAAGATGGTCCAGCAGCCATGAGTCTCATCGAAAGCCCTGTGCTTGTCACCAGAGACAGAAAAACCTGTGGCTCAATATTACCAATAGCTACTTTTTGGGATAAAGAAGCTTTAAAGTGAGGCAGGGATTCCACAGATGGTGAATCATGGTATCTGAGGACTAAGCTGGGGCCATTTAACAGCACTGTGGTATCTGCACCAGGAGTAGAGTTTGCACAGCTGATTAGTAGCAATGTTTCCACTGGAAGATGCACACATTGTAAGTTCTATTTGTAAAAGCTGAATCAAGTTCTTTAAAAGGATCTGGAAGTATGGCATCCATGCTGCTTCATTGGCATTGTCATTTACCATTGCCGCTTCTCCACTGATTTCTTTAGGTGTTTTCTGTCTTTACAGTGTGTGAGGGTCTTCCCCTTTGATGTATCTGTGCCATGGAGTAGTTTTGCTTTACATGTTTGTTGCACCAGTTCTTCCTGTCAGATCTCAACTCATTGACTAAAAATCTGAGTCTGGCTCTGTCTCTGCCATCTTTCATCTGTGTAATCATATTATTTGATTCTGGAAGGCCTTTAGGGATACATGAAAGGAACCTTCTAAAGTCTTGAACCATATAATCAATAGTAGCAGTGTGGTTTTCATTGACAGTAATGCTTTGACCCCTCTTGTATGTTAGAGTAAGAGCTAATGCCAACTACTGACCTCTTACCTGTTTGGTACAACCTGTCATGATCCTTAAACCACAGCATATACAAAGTATGATAAATACATTTTCCTGGAGTCAAAGCCTGGGTTGAAAAGCACTGTGAAATAAGAAACGTGAATAACAAAATCCAGGATATACATTGTTTAGCGTAGCAATACATATGACAGCAGTAATCACATCACTGTCAGAGGAAATGTGGTATACAACAGCAACTGAAATCTACTATTAAAAATCTAAGGAAATGCAGCTACTAAATCATCTTATTGTTTATTTCTAGGCATGAAATAATATCTCAGCCATTGACCAAATGAAAATCGAAAGGGGTTTATAATTTGACTAAAACACATGCTGATGATGAATAATTTATTCACTAATAAAAACTAATAAGCTGAACCCCACAGAAAACAATTGCTTTTAATTTTTCCGTGTCTCACTATGGTACAGAAAAGAAAACACAGCTTTTATGAAGTTCTTCTACTCCATCATTATTTTACATTTATGCAGAATATCTCTACTGATCGCGTTTTTCATGGTTCATATATCTTGACTTTTTACTTCAGTAACTAAACTAAACTTCTTTTGCTAACTAAACTGGAATATACAATTAAAATAACAGCCAGAGTCTGACAGAAACCTATAAATGCCGTGAAAGTCAAAGTTAAAGCCGTTCCTCCAGCCTGTGTTGTTGGGGCTCTTAGAGTAAGGAGTACTCACCTTCTCTGATTGCTCAGGATATTTTAAAAAGATATATCTATATTAAGAGACAAATCTTCACATTTCTTCTTCAGTATGTTCCCTGTTTAATCCTGCTTGAATTTAAATGCTAAAAATATCACTTGTGCCACTAAACGGAGTACCTTGAAAGCATTATGAGGACTTTTTACTGTACAGCTCTAGGATGGAACAATGCAGGTAAATCTCTCAGCATCATTTTCCAATCTGTGACCTACTTTTCAAAGATGTACTTAATATTTTTAAATCATAATCTGTATTCGTATCTGGTGTTTTCTCCATACTGGTAGCTCTGCATGTGTGCAGCTGTTTTGTTTCGTGTGTACATTGATCACCTGAGCATCTTTGGGAGCACCTTTGGGAGCACCTTTGGTGTGCTCCATCTCTGGGTTGGCTCCAGGTGCCACACACCCAGGGACACCTGAGGTCAGTGATTTTACCAGGCCACATACTCCAATCCCGTAATCTTGCCCACCAAATTTGGACCGTGGAGTCTGGAGATAGATGGGAACGAGGGAGTCCGTTGCCCTACCTTCACTCTAAACCAAAAGCATGTCAGACAGAATCAGACCGGATCTTGGAAGCATAATTTAGTGAACTTCTATTGCTGAATGTACACCTTTGGCAAATTAACACCTATTTCCTGTCACAAGCAGAAAAATGCATTGGTGGAAAAACCCACCATGTTAAGTCAGTGCAGTTTTACCAGGGAAATCAAGGAAGCTGTAGCCCTGCCTTTAGCACCAGCCATTGAACCATGCACTCAACTGGTGGCATCACAGCCACAAAGCTGCGCAGGCAGACGCAGGCTACCGCACCTTTTGTGAAAATGTATTCACATGTGTGCCAAGAAGTGCAGTTTCTCAATTGGTGTGGAAGATATATAAATGGAGTGCCTTTCAGGTAAGAAAAGAACATGCATGATTTTAAGGACTAGAGGACGTGCTGTTGCTCATTGTATCTGGGTCTGAGACACAAGTTCTTAGTGCAGCAGAGATATGGAAATTCAGACCCTCACTGTGTAAAGTGGACAGTAGGGTTTTAATTTGTTAGCATGGGTAGACCTCAATTTCTTATGTTATTTGAAGCTGTATCTCTGTATGTGATATGTAAATTGAGTCTAAGGCAATTCTGTTAGGGAGTGAAGCTGGACAGTTGGAAAAACATGAATGGGACCATCCAAATTTTCCTTTACTGCAACACAAGTCTCAAACAGAAGGCATATAGATAGTATCTCTGGCCAGCCTGGTCTCCTTCTATGAGTGGATGAGGGAAAGGTTGTGGATGTTGTCTACCTGGACTTTAGCAGGGCCTTCGATACTGTTTCCCACAGCATCCTCCTGGAGAAACTAGCTGCTCATGGTTTTGATGGGTGTACGCTTCGCTGGATAAAAAGCTGACTGGATGGCTGAGCCTAGAGAATGGTGGTGAATGGATTTAAATCCTGTTGGTCACGAGTGGTGTTCCCCAGGGCTCAGTATTGGGTCTGGTCTTGTTTAACATCTTTATCAATGATCTGGATAAGGGGATTGAGTGCTCCCTCAGTAAGTTTGCAGATGACACCAAGCTGGGTGGGAGTGTCGATCTGCTTGAGGGTAGGAAGGCTCTGCAGAGGGGTCTGGACAGGCTGGATCAATGGGCCAAGGCCAAGTGTATAAGGTTCAACAAGGCCATGTGCTGGGTCCTGCACTTCGATCAGAACAACCCCATGCAACGCTACAAGCTTGCGGAAGAGTGGCTGGAAAGTGGACCAGCAGAATAGGACCGTGGAATGCTGGCTGACAGCCGGTTGAACATGAGCCAGCAGTGTGCCCAGGTGGCCAAGAAGGCCAGCGGCATCCTGGTTTGTGCCAGGAATAGTGTGGCCAGCAGGAGTAGGGAGGGATCATGCCCCTGGACTCGGCGCTGGTGAGGCTGCACCTGGAGTACTGTGTTCAGTTTTGGGCCCTTCACTACAAGAAGGACATTGAGGTGTTGGAGTGTGTCCAAAGAAGGGTCATGAAGCTGGTGAAGGGTTTAGAGCACAAGTCTTATGAGGACTGGCTGAGGGAGCTGGGGATGTTTAGCCTGGAGAAGAGGTGCCTGAGGGGAGACCTTATCGCTCTTTATAGCTACCTGAAAGGAGGCTGTAGTGAGGCAGGTGTTGGTCTCTTCTCCCAAGTAACTAGCAACTGGACAACAGGAAATGGCTTCAAGTTGCATCAGGGGAGGTTTAGACAGGATATTAGGAAAAATTTCTTTACTGAAAGAGTGGCCAGACATTGAAACAGGCTGCCCAGGGCAGTGGTAGAATCACCATCCCTGCAGGTGTTCAAAAAACACCTGTGAATATGGTGCTTTGAGCCATGGTTTAGCAGGTATGGTGGTGTTGGGTTGAAGATTGGACTTGATGATCTTTGAGGTCTTTTCCAACCTTAATGATTCTATGATTCTATGACCTCCCAGACACAGAAGATTGTTAAAGGTAGGGTATCTTCTAAAAAATATAACACTGAGGCTATGACGAGGAGAAAAAGATGTATCTCTTAAGAAGTACTAAGCACATTTGAAATAATTCTGTCACCTTTTATAGTGTTTTCCACATAGTTACTTTTGTGAAAGACATGCACATAAAAGGTACCTAAGTATTTCCTTGTGCTTTAGATGCCATAGTTTATTCCACCTGTCTTTCCAGAAGGACATGTCTTCTACAGATCATGTGCCATATCTGCCAATCCCATGGAAAGGATGTAAAAGGTACTAGGAACCTGTGCTTAGGTAACCAGTTCCTACTTCAGCTATCTTGAGTTGAATGTCTTGTTTACTCCTCACGTGAGTAGGACATGTTTCTACACATAATTCTGTTGGACAATACCTTAAGAAGGAAAATCACTCAGTAAGTTGTATACAAACGGGAGTCTCTTTTGGCAGTACACATCCTTTAAAAGATGTAAAGCCAAACTGCCATTTAAAGATCCTGGAAAAAAATTACTGATGTTTTATTGTGCTCTTTACACACTTTTTATTAAGCACTCTGAAGAAGTAAATAAGTAACAGTTATTTAAAAAGATCTGAATCTCTCAGCACCTTTCTGAGGAGAGTAAGTGAACTCTTGAGTACATCCTGACTTACACAAATTAATACTACCTGCTGAGACATACCTGTGTGGATCTTGTTACAGTTTAGTCCTGCTTGACTGAACCAGCTTTTAAAATCATAAAATGTTTCCAAATTACCTGCTTAAGTCTAATTCTAGCAACCTCTGCTCCCTATTGCTGCTGTTCCCTGGAGCTTATGCTACCATATCCCAGCTTCCTGGACCTTCAGGGGCTCTTCCTCTTTGCTCTCTTCCTCCTCTTCCTTTTCCTGCTCCTCCACAGCTGTGCATCCAGTTGAACACTAATAATACACCTTAGCCCTGTTTTGGTGTTCCTTGCCTTCATTCTGGCAATTAGTTGATATTTAAAATTCAGCAAGAGCTTAGTTGCAGAAGTCATGTTAGCACAGTGTCCTGATTATGTTATAGGTATATTTGTTTATTTACCTACTTGTTTGGTTTTAAACTACAGTCAATAGCTTTTAGTGTCAACCATAAATGGCCACTGACAACTACGATGGGCAATGAGTCAAGACATTTGAGATAGAGATGAGCAACCTGCAGTCTTCCGACAGAGAAGTTGAGTGCCCTCTTTTTAACAAGTATCACTCTCAAAATAGCTTATGAGCTGTTGTAGTCTCCTTTGTCTTAAATATTTATTATAATTATTTGTTTATGCTAACATAGGGCATGTGAATACAGAAATAAGCTACTTACTGTTGAAGTAACACTACTAGACTAGACAGTCTAGTGAAGTTAGACAAAATTAGACCAGCTACCCTAGCCACCACATAGTTTTCCTCACCTCTAATGTGCTGGGATTATAAGCAGTCCCACCCTAGCCACGTAGCAAGGATCTGTAAATATTGACTCCAGTGGTTGGTCTCATGAATCCCACAGAAATTAACGAGGGTCTTGCTTTACAGAGAATATGAACACCCACCTCTCCCTTAGCAGTTAGACTCTGAAAGCTTGATTCTGCAAGGTGCACAATGTCTTCACCTTACTCAGAAAAGCATTTTCAGTAAATGTTTAAAGTCAAGCACATAACTGTAGCCAGTAATAGTTAGTGTTCGTCTTCTTAAACATACACTGAAGTCTTTTGGTGGGTTGTGCTGGAAATTTCAGCAGTTTACAGGAATGAGTACGGGATTATAGCTTGAGTAAAGTTGAAAGAGTGAGAAATCTGGACCCCGTCTTTTAGAATAAACTTCAGGTCTTCTTCCTTTCTTTTTTCACCTAGGAGAACATATCGTACTAGTTCCCTCTGTACTCCCTACTACAGGTCTCCTACACAAAAAAAAACATTCTTACCTATTTTCGTTATTTAAAATACTCCAATAGCTGTTCTTCCACATCTCCTGCCTATTCAATGCAAGTGAAAACCGTAAAATGAAGTTGAGTAATTCTGGCACCCAAAGAAAGTGCAAGGAGACTCTTGTGAACAGCCAGAGGACACAAAAGCACTGCTATATTATACTCTTTGTCATTCCAATTTTAACAATAACAATAAGTATATTAATCACCAGCACCACTGAAGTTTTGTGTGCAATTAGCATTTCAACACCGTCTCCCTTTGCTGGGGTGGAGCGGTTCGCCTCCATTGTGAGCTGCTCTTAGTTGTGGTGCAAGAATGGACGGTTCTATGACTGCATTTTGGAAACTGGTGGCGGTTCAGTTGTTAGAGGGGAGCTCAAGTTTCTCTGTTTGTTTGTTTATTTGTTCCTGTACTTGTACTTCAGCTGTGTTAACTCATGGAAATTGCTCAGGGACAGATTTAAATCGAAAACCAGACAGTTTCCATTTTTGCTCTGTAACTAGTAAGATTTGTTTAAAAGGTGCTGCTGCTGGAACATAAGGCATGTCTGGAATGTTTGTTTACTTGCCGTTCTGAGCATGTGCCCTTTTGTTAGGAGACATGGCATTCTGTGGTGCAAATCTCCAGTGCCAGTGGCTAAGCCTCTTTAAATAATTAAAACAATAGTGGATTGAGGTGGGTTATTCTATTTTTTATAAATAAGGATGAGTGTACACTATTTCGTGCAATGGCTTCAAATATTAACCCCATGCTTTACCGGTCTTTTAAAGACCTCCACAAACTGCACAAGAATACACGTGTAAATGCTTCCTAGGATTATGCCTCGGCAACTTGAAAATGTTTGTATTTCTTCTGTGCTGGGTATATTTTGCTTATCCAAGCAGAGAAGTCCTTTCTGGTTAATCCTACCCAGTTCTGTGACTTGCCCATCCCATGAGGATTTGGTGCATGGAGGTTATTTGTTCTATTAATCAGGAGGTTCCTAAATTCTAATCCTTGGTAAAGAACTGGATTGCCATCTGACCTTGGCAAGTCACTTGACCTCCTTTTGCCTCAGTCAATCCAGCTGGAAAATTGGGTAAAAAGCAGGACTTTACTGAAAAACAGATGCTGCATCTGAGATGAGATTCCTTTTGCAGATAATAAAGCAACCAGAGTGAGACTAAACAGGGAACTTTTGCAAAAGGCAACTTTACTAATCTTTGTTACATTTTACATTTTGGTAGGAGATTCATCAAAATTTCTTGTTTGATAGAACAATGTATGCTGGTGGATGAATGGCTGATGCAACATTTATGCAGAGTTTTGTTTAACTTGAAAGACCACATAGATTTCTTCATTTAATAATTTACATTGGCTTCTTCTTGGTGTAGGAGGAATGAGGTAATGAAGGGACTAGACATGGATATCACATCTGACTGAGCCAGCAACATGCCACAGGCCAGATTCTCTGGCCTACTCTGCTCTGCTTTACTGTTCCTACAGAGGAAAAAAAAAGAAGCAGCAGCAGCAGCCAGTGCTTTTCTCCTGTTTAGGGAGGCAAAAATGTGTTCTTCTGAACTGTGCATCCTTGGGTGACAGGCAAAGTCTATGCTCCTAAATTCTTCTGCTCCTCTCTTGTTAATTTTTTACTCTGAAAGACTGCTAAGCAGTACACTAATGATGTAATTGGTGCTATCTACACAAATACATCACATTTCACTGGGGACTGGAGTGTCATATGTCCTTCGTACGAGCCTAACAGAATCCTGACATTTTATATAGAAAATCAAACCCAGCTCAATACAAAAGCTTTTACTTGAAAGTGTAACAAATGGACAATGGAGACTAACATTATGGCTTGACTGGAAATGACATCTCAACAGCAAGTAAGAGATAATAGATAAGTGAGAAGTCATGATCAGCTGATCATTTGCTCCTGCATATGCTTAATACATTGCAAGAAAATGTACGTGTTCATTTTTGTGGATTATGACAATTACTTACGCTCTTGTTTACTCTTACAAAATTATTAAAGACAGTACAGCTCTGTATGATTTCATTGAGTTCAGCATTACTATTAGCAATTTTTTAAAGTTTAAATGACCAGATAGGGGTTAGAGTTTGCCTGTAGGGTATTAAGTTCTGAAAAAGAGGTCTTCTATATCCTTATAATCTTTTAGATTTTAAAGTGGAACTCAATTGATGGAGACTCATCTAAAAATAAATTAGAAGAAGATGGTTGCAGACTTTGAAAAGCAAAACTGCCAAATTTAACAAAAGTAACTGACCAGGAATTAATTCTTTTAGGTAAAGGAAGAGAACAATAATTAAAGGAGACAATCAAAGTTTTGTATGGTTTTGGGGGTTTGGTTTTCTTTTTCCAGTTTTTCCATTGGTCTTTTAATCTTGGTGGCAAAGGTTCATATTTCTTCTTACTAATTCTCTCTGACAATAACTTGGCAACTTTCCCTGCAAAAATATGTTGACAGTGGTTTAGGTCTGCCTCACCCTTAGGGAGAAAAGTGGCGTGGTAAGAGTCTTTGTTTGGTGTCATAAAAAATATAGAGAAGTATTTTTTATTTAATTCTACAACCAAGAATTTCTATTTATTGTGCACAGCATACAGTGTATCAAATACACTGTGATTGTGTTCAGATTACTTTTCCATGCAGCAAGTGATCTTTAACTGGTAAATGAGTGGTACAATATGGCTTTGAATGGTGTTTCCCATACCATCTTCCCATAAAGCCCTACTGAATGAGTACCAGATAAAGAATATTTCTATCACCTGTTGGTCCATACACGAAAGCATTAGAGTAGTTCAAATATCAGCTAAGCATTTTAGAAAGAGATCTGTCAAAAACTTAGGTTTTGTGAAGAAAGAGTAGACTTTTTTCCAATGGATAATTACAAACTTGTAGCACTCATTTTCATCTCAAAACAAGACAAAAATTAAAATAATGGATTAAAAATCAATGTCTATAATAATTAATATTATCTTATCAAACCCAATAAGATTACTTTTAAAATAGTATATTTCAGCATATCAGAGTGAAATGATTCATTAAAATCTTTCCTAACAAAAGCTGTAATTACATTAGAAATGGTTCTGTGGAAAAGTATGACCTGTATCTGATGTCTGGTTAAGCTATGTTGTATATAGTACAGCGCTAGGTACTATACAAGAGCAAAGGCAGGAACAATTTCTGCAAATTCTAAAGAATTTTGCATTCTAAAAAGAGAGAACATAAGAGATAGGGAGGGGAACAGATGCATCTTTGTTCCTTCACCTCTCCCTTCTGATACCTTCCCATACCTGTCTCCTCTGTTCGAGTCTTCATCCCCATCCAGTATCTCCCTACCGCCACCCGCCACCTCCCCCGCTGCCTGTGAATTCTAAATCCACTGTCAAGTCATTCTCCAATTTTGGTTTCATCCAGACTTTCCACTGCTGGGTAACTGATGCACAAAGAGCTTCCATCCCACTGCAAGATGCCTCAGTAAAGGCTGTCACACACACGTGGGTTCTGGTGTTCCGGTATTGGGTTAGTTGTATGGATAGGCTGTACAGGCAGAAGTCATGTCTTTCAACATCATCCTGTTATTGTTCTCTGCCTCTTCCCTTCTTGCTCCAGTGCACTACTGGTGGCTCTTACATGTTTAGTCAGAGTTTGTCCAGTGCTAGTTATTGGGTATATTTTCCAAGCGGATTCTTGACCTGTATGTTTTCATCTGTTTACAATATTTTTCTGCTTTCTACTGATACCTATTATTCATTATTATCACCTCTCTCTTCTTGAATGTTGCTACTATATTAAGAAGGGGAGGGGAATGTGTAAGCATGAAGATGTGGGCATGGGTGGTTGTTCTTTCCGTGTGTTATGTGGTGACACTGACAAATATTTCACATTTGTCAGTGAAAACCCAGGGCTCAGTCCTGCATTTTGCATTGATGCAGAATCACTGGGCGGGTAGGGAGTGGTTTTTTATCGACACCACACTTCTTTGACTGTTATTTCCTTCAGGTCTTATTTTGGAGGTTTAGGTAGTTGCTACTGGTAACAGGTTCTGGCGAGTAACACGAAAAGCGGTTCGGGTTACTGCATTTAACCTGTACAGTGTCCTTAAGTGACAGCTGAGTGTGTCTGACCCTATCTGGGTCAGGCTCTGAGGAATTAACCAAGCATTGAACTCTAATATCCAACTTGCCTATCTTCCTGATAAACTGACTGCAGTCACTGTGTAACTGCACAGCTTTCTGATAAAATTCGCCTTGTACTCAGGACCAAGCTCAAAGGAAATAAAAAACCTCCCCCACTTTCCTGGGGGTGAAATATTTTATGCTTTATTCTGGGCACATACAGAAAATAGTAACATTTTAGCAATATCCATTTCTAAAGAAAAATCTATATTTTCTCTAGTCAGTACAACAGTTATTTCATTGGGAGGACCTTCAAAAATTTTTTTTTAAATTTTGTCATTAATTAAATTATCTTACCTGATTATGTGCATGTATAAAAGACAAATACACACATATTTTTTTTACCTGTCAGGCAGAGTTCTCCATCAACAGTCAGCAAATCACATTTGGCTTCTTTTTTTTCTCCTTTTCTTTCTTTTTCTTGGTCAAGCAAACAGTATGTCAGAGCAGGGAAAATCTTACTGCTTGTCTAAGTTAGAATTCTTCCACATGCCTCTTTTACTGCCTCGGAGAATTGATGGAGTTTGGGATCTTGTTCTGTCTCCTTTCCTTTTCTGGTGTATTTTTATTTAAAGTCTCACTGCCTAATAAAAAGCCTGTATTTAGTGGCTCTGGCTCTCATAGTTTCATCTCCTGTAAGAAAGGTGAAGGCTTCATGTAAGAAACAAGTAGATAATAGCTACCACACACAGGTGCTCTGTGAGGCCTAATTTTTAGGACCTCATACAGCGGTTGGAGGAGTGAGCGGACTAGCCATTGGATCAAGCCTTTACTTTATCCAAAGATCTCCCAAGATCCCCTAAAGGAAGATGTGAATAATGTTCAAAGCAAAAGACTCATTCTTGTGTTATCACTTTTATTAGGATTATTGTTATCATTCGTATCTTACCTTTCTTTAAAATTGCCTCCCACTGCACCAGCAGAGAGCTAGAAAGAAGAGTGTCCTGTATAATACAGTATATATTACATATTATATTTTATATGTATCGATGTTATAGAATATATAATAGTGGCCTGCTCTAGGTGACCCTGCTTCGGCAGGGGGTTTGGACTAGATGACCCACAGAGGTCCCTTCCAACCCCTACCATTCTGTGATTCTGTGATTCTATTCACCCAGCTCCCCAAATGTGTTTTGAGACAAGCTGTAGTGATTATAGAAGCAACAGCATGTAAGTGTTAGCATGACCAGACTACCATGTCTTAGATACCATGCCATTCCCAGTACTCTGGAGCCTATATATTCCTGGCAGTTCCCCTGTGAAGGAAGTAGTTTATGTGTTGATGGATACCATGTAAATTGTTCTGTCTGAAGGAGCTCTTGCACAATCAGCCTATTTGAGAGGAGAAAAGAATGGATTCCCTCTGCCTGTGTAAAGCTGTCACTCAAACCACACCTAAATGTGAGTAGGAGACTGCAAGTTTGGAGAATTGTTGGTTTTGGCTGGCAATTACTATGCAGCATACAGCCAGATCCTGAGCTCAGTGGCATGAGCATAAATCCAAAACTCAACAGAAATGGCTTAAATACTCCAGGTTTACACCAAACCAGTGGAATCAGAATGACCTAACTGCATACATGACCATCTCACAAAAAGAAAAGCACATTAAAATTATTCTTGTAAGTGCATGTGAAATTCTGAGGAGTACTGTCTGCTTTGCATATTTTTCAGTAGTATTTACAACTATTTAAAGAAAGCTACCAGTGTTGTCAAAGCAAATTAACTTGTTCTTTGAAAATCAATCTTCCTTTTTTTCAGGTGTATACTGTATATCCTCACACATTTTTTGCCACTGATGGTTTGACACGTTTTTATCTCCACGAACAACAAAGCCATGTATAATTCCATGCAATTGTCTTTTAAGATATGAAGGGAAAAAACCCCTAATTTACAACACAAAATATATTAGGTTTTTATATAAAAAGCATCACATGTATTGATCAAAATGACTTTCTTTACAATTTTTGATGCTCAAAAGAGAACTAATTGTATTACATGTTATAAGTGTATATTATCCCATTCAAGCTGTGCCAAACAGGAAAATTGACAAGAAAGCATCTACACTGGAGTTACATACCTCCAAGTCATAACCAGATAACAGTGTCTATATACTGAAGTAATATTATCCTAAAGGACATTTTCAGATACTGCCTAAGAGGAGTTTCTAATATCTTTATTAATCTTTAAGTAGATTAAAAATACTTTCCACGTACATCTTGCATTTTTGTACCTCTTAGTTCCCAAATATGTTTGTTAAGGCTAGACAGTCTTTGCACATAATGAAACTGTTACTCGTATAATTCAAAAACCTAATGTAGGACAGTTAATCTAAAGCACATCCATACATACTTATAAACTCTACAGAATGAAAACAAAATTGTCATGTATGCATACACAGCATATATATTCTATAATAAACTCTTCCTAATCAGTTGTGCACTTTATAAAACAATGTAAGAGAAATGACAATGCTGTCATTTGTATATTCTCCCTCAGTTCTCTAATGGAAAGCTTTTTTTTTTCCTTGCCAACTCATTCCTGACAATGTTAATGATTCACTATAAAGCAGCTTCTGTGCTATGATTTGTGACATTCAGGCTGGTTAGATGGGAGGACTAGGCAGGTTTCTGGGGAGTGTTTTGGATGCAGAAATGCCTTGAAGATAGCACTTTATTATATTTAGGACAAGTATGACATCCCACTTCAAGGAGAAGGCCCCTATACATATTGAGAAGGGATTTCTATGGTTTAAATGGGGAGGAGAAGGTTAGTTTAAAAGAATGGCTCTGTGTTTTTTGAGACGACATAAAGATAGGAGGTAGAGAAATGGAGGCAGGAGGCAGGATTATGGATAATGGAAGAATTTTGCCTGAGGGTATGTGCCTGCTTTGCCTATTCCTGTATAACTAGAATATTTATAATTCAAATACTTATCTTTAATAATTAAAAACCAAGGAATATTAAAGACAAAAGGTAGAGAATATTATGTACACATATGTAGGCATCATGCATTAAATCCCCACAGTTGCAAAATATAGCAAGAGGTAGATTTAAAGGAGCTTTAAAAAGTGAATATTTTAAAATGTCTTGAAAAAAGAATTTCTAATTCACTCCAGTTCTGCCAGAAGTGATACCCCTTACTTCTTATTTCTACACATAACTAGTCGTGGGGAGAGCTACTAAAAATACACTGCATGGTGGCTTGACATCAGCACATCAACAATTAAAAAGTGGATACAAATATTTCAGGTTTTCACAACCTTAAAAGTTTTGCTCATGATTTATGAAAGCAATGGATTTGCCAGGGCAATTGCATTTTGCTTTTACAGGACGCTTAGTTACATAGCTTAAGTAAACTGCTAGTTGCAACAGAATGTAATATTCTGCCACATTCAGTAACACCCTCTGATCTGCTTTCCACAGACAGCAAAGAAACAAAGAAAAACAGCCATTGCTATGGATAGTGAAGAGTGTTTGAAAAGAGAAAGAGACCTCAAATATGCCCCTAGGTATTATAAAGCTGTCAATTACATGGAGAAAAACAATACAAAGGCTGCAACAAATATTTTAGAAAGAGAAAACTATGCAAACAAATAATAACAAAAATTAATCCATTAGGTCTGAATGATTTGGAAGATGCCATTTCAAATATTATAAATTAGGGCAACAAAATAAATAATGCTATGGTTAAAAATATTTCAGAAACAGGTATCTTGGAAACCAAAACATGAGTAAATCAAAGATAGAAGTCAAATTATTCACTAAGGGCAAAAGAGTTCAATTTTGAAGTACGTTGCCTTTATGAAAGCGAATTTATGGATGATAGCTTAAACTAATGCTTGAAAATCAGAGGTGTTAATATTTACACCTGTGCTCATTACAGCAAGGAAAAGATTAATGAAGAATTAAACATCCAAGTCTCTTTGCTTCTCCATCAAACAGAGTAATCCCTAGCTGGACATTAACACAACCTGACAATAAGAAGAAACTCTTGTTCTACATATATATGTATGTATATTATATATATCAGGTAAGCTTTCAAAAGGATGCTAACCCACCTGATTACAAGTTTAATATACTTACGCTGATACCCAGCTACAACTAATGAAAAAGACCAGTGAAATCATTAGTCTAAATGGAGGAACCTGTTCATAATCTAAAAATATATCAGAAAAAGTAGTGAAATGCTATTGTTGAATAATAAGTGCATCCTATATAATCTACTTCACCAGCCCCTGAAGGTTTTTAGATTGATCATGATATTGAATTGTGGCTTTTAATAGATGCCTGGAATATTACAGATCAAATAAAGTCCCATAAAGGTTGCTGGTTTTAAAGTGCAAATGTCTGAATAAGATGTTTTTATGGTTTGGTTTGGTTTGGTTTGGTTTGGTTTTGATTTTTTTTTTCCTTTTTTGTTTCAAAAAATGTCAGAAGTTATCTCTTAGCAATGTCAGGAATTTTCTCTCAGGACATGAACCACAAACTATCCCAGTCCATGAAAGGCTCTCATTGACTTCATTCAGGTTTAGGTTTGGCCCACGGGAGAGAAAAACAAGAGAATTATTTTTGTATCATTTTAGGACTTACAGAGTAAGTCTTAAAATTATCTGGAGAAGGCATGTGTAGGTAATAAGGGAATACAATGCCACCGACGTTATCTGTTCAATGCCAAAGTGACAAAGGCTTTCTATATGGTTGGGACCTGCTACACACCACGCAGCATTGGTGATGTTAATGGTAACTAACGAGTCATGGAGTGGGCCCAGGACAGTGAGTTTGTTAGCCCAGTACAGGTAACCTGAATGTATCCTGTCTTAACCTTGCATCCACTGTGGCATAGTCTCAAAGCAAGCAAAGGATAGGTTGGCTGCCATCTGCGCCCACATCCTGTCAACACAGGTTGATGATGATGAGTAATAGATGGAAAAGATATGTGATGCCTTATTAATTATATTTGACTGCTGTGCTCTTCTTTTTTTTAATTTATTTTCTCTGTGTGTATTTTAAGTTACTAGTAATTACGATCTTTTATTTTTGGGGACTGCTTTTGTGAAGAAGTCCTGCTGAAAGCGTTTTTATACTAGTTTATCCAAATGCAGATACGACCTGTTCATGGGCTTTGTATTAAGAGAGGGATGTGTTTGGAGATTTTCTCTTTAAATTAAATACGATTTCTTCTTTTATGCATGTCTGTTCATCTAAATGGTCATTATTACAAAGGAAAGGAAAAGATTTTTTGACAAATTGATGCAGATCAATATAATAGCTCAAGCAGATCACTAATGAAAAGCTGTAAGACCTCAGTATATTCTTCCACCCAGACACAGTCCAGCTCAATTTCCTGAATTTGTATCTGTCTATGGAATACTTTCATCAGCCTTTCTGTGTTTCATGCCACCTGCTTCTTCAGTCCAGGGAGCTACCTCCAGTCCTCCTTCTTTCCTGGCACTTTTGCAATCATTTCATCTTTGATATAAAGAAGGGTCACTGCTGAGCTTCACCCCCATGGCAGCTCCAATGCACACCTACCAATTAAGGAAAAGAGAATTAAAAGAAAAATAAATTAAGGGGAAAACAAAATCTGGGTTTGGGCGTGTTGAGGTAAAAAGAAGGTTAAGTCCAAACAAACTCACTCTTTCCAGTACACAAACCTCTCTGGGCTGGCTCCTTTTATTTTTTTTTCAATTAGTCAAAACATTAAGGACTCAATGATAGCAGAATGTCCAGAATGAAAAACAGAAGAAAGTAAGTTTGCATCAGCGTGCATGCAGGAGGAATACAGGAGGTGAGGTAGTGTACCAATGAATGGACTGAACATCTAGATTGCCAGCCAGCTGATGAGACGGACCTATTAGGATGCTTGAAAAGCATCCTGTCTGGGATGAGAAAGAGGAGGAACTCTGAGGAAGGGCTGAACTAGACAGTGAGCATATAGTAGCACAAAACTGACTTTAACAATGCCGCACAGGGTTTTAGTGAAGTGCCAGGGAAGATGAGCAGTGGACTGCAATGGCTGTGGACTTCAGCAGAGATTCCAGTTTGTACTCCGCAGATTTTAAATATGCTGACAAGTAGCTGGTAGCACTGCAGCAAAAAGTATTGTTATGCACAAAATTCTGTATTTTTCACCTGCTAAGCCTGCCATCCTATGAGTATTACACACTGCAAAAATTGTCTTTAGAAATATGCACTGTTTGTCTATGTGAATGACCTGGATGAAGTGTTAGAATGTACCCTCAGAAAGTTTGCTGATGACACAAAACTGGGAGGTGTGGTGCATACACTAGCAGGCTGTGCTGCCATTCAGTATGACCTGGACAGGCTGGAAAGTTGGGTAGAGAGGAACCTGATGAAATTCAACAAGGGCAAGTGCTGGGTCCTGCACCTGGGGAGGAACAACCTCATGCACCAGTACAGGCTTGGGGCGGACCTGCTGGAGATCAGCTCTGTGGAGAGGGACCTGGGTGTGCTGGTGGATGACAGGTTGACCATGAGCCAGCAGTGTGCCCTGGCTGCCAAGAAGGCCAATGGAATCCTGGGGTGCATTAAGAAGAGGGTGGCCAGCAGGTTGAGGGAGGTTTTCCTCCCCCTCTACTCTGCGCTAGTGAGGCCCCATCAGGAGTACTGTGTCCAGTCTGGGCTCCCCAGTTCAAGAAAGATGAGAAGCTACTGGAGAGAGTCCAGTGGAGGGCTATGAGGATGATGAGGGGACTGGAGCATCTCTCCTATGAGGAAAGGTTGAGGGAGCTGGACTTGTTCAGCCTGGAGAAGGCTGAGAGGGAACCTTATAATGCTTACAAATATCTGAAGGGTGGGTGTCAGGAGGATGGGGCCAGACTCTTTTCAGTGGTGCCCAGAAACAGGACAAGGGGCAACGGGCACAAACTGAAGCATAGGAAGTTCCGTCTGAACATGAGGAAGAACTTCTTCCCTCTGAGGGTGACGGAGCACTGGAACAGGCTGCCCAGGGAGGTTGTGGAGTCTCCCTC
>Ga0065711_1031357_pt1:2500-29872 | contig 29872 bp, 13 predicted proteins | sample Hoacrofraction12_FD_59098 | JGI IMG/M metagenome (GOLD analysis project Ga0065711, IMG submission 59098) | Hoatzin crop microbial communities from Cojedes, Venezuela - Epithelial fraction 12 v2 (version 2) | ecosystem: Host-associated > Birds > Digestive system > Esophagus > Crop...
CAAAATTTATCTGCTTTGGGTTGTAAAAAACCTTTCACTGGCTCTGTTGCTCTTGCATCAACCTGTCCAACGCCCACCAGGTCTAGCACGCTTATGGCATCAGAAACCTTATGTGGCAGAGTAAGCCTGAAATCTTCTCTGTAGTTCCTCTTCCTCCACCTGAGCAGTACAGAGATTCTGTGGTTAAAGACCCATCCCCAGGAGTATACCACGACCAACATCTGGCAGCACCAACCCAAGAGGGCAAGCTCATCATTGGGTCACAGGAATTCCAAAATCTTCTTGTAGACAGAGCATATACAGGAAGCTTTATGTTTACCGGTTCTTATGGACAGAAATGTCAGCATGTAAAAGTGCCATGGAGATAAAATAAACTAGTTTCAGGAACAGGGAAAATAAAAAGAATGTATTACCTTAGGCTAATATGAAATAATTCCTTTTTTTGCATACTACCATCATACTTCAGATCATTTCTATATACACAGTGATAGCCATTTGCATGCATTCACACTTCACTAAAACAGAGAACAATGAAAAAAAATCCCAATTTATAAAGCTTCCTCTCACTCTTCCTTACTCCAGTGCAAAGGCTGCAATTGGAATTCAGGCAATGGAGCTGCATGTGTGTGAAAGGAGTATGAGTCACAGCACCTCTGTATATTTAGTCTGCAGCCCAAATAAATACTTACAATACTATGTTGGGTTTTTTCTTTTTGATTGGCAGATTTTATATGCATTATTTATTAAGTTCCACTAAGGTCATGCCCTAGCCTCAATGTTTTTTTTCCCCCATTTATTGTTATTTATTATTTGTACTGTAGTAGCACCGAGTACTTCCAGCCATTGCCTGGATCCCATTTTGTTAAGTACTGCAACATCTAGACCAAAAGACCGGGATGCATGTTATCTGGGTAGCAACCAAAATGTCTAAAGCTTTGCAAGCATGGACTCACTGAGCTTCTTGCACGTTTCAACTAGATCCATTTTCCCTATATGAAGGGCATATTGAAGAGCAAGGGAAGATGGATTTGGTGGCGAAATGAGTCCAAGAAAGCACAAGTTTCAGAGAATAAGCAGAAAATAACCTGTACAATTGCATACTCGCACAGTTTCTATACAACTATGTGTGTTGCTCCAGCAGATCTTGTCATGTGAACACTTAGGAGCCTGAAAAGACGCATCTCTGCACAGAATGCCACATTTCACAGCCACATCATAACTGTCATGAACGTGGAACCTTGACTTTAAACAGAGCAGACTGATATTCCCCAGAGGTTGGCAATTTTCTCTAAAGAAATTAAAACAGACAAATAGAAATACAAAAGTACTCTCTATTGGGTCTAAAGAAAAGTATCAAGACAATTATTGAAGTGATCGGTAGCATTTCTTGTCGTCCACAAAAGCAGACTGGCTACAGAAGCAGGAAGAGTCTCACAGCTTTGGGGAAGCTTTGGTACTAATTTGATTGATACTCTCTAATTTTAGGAATACAGAAGAATGAAAGCTGCGTCTGTTTCAACCGCTGGGGAACAGCAGCCTATTTGAAATTTCTTGTCAATTTTCTTCAACCAGACCTCAAGTTCAAAGCTGCAGTAGAAACCTGCCTTCTGCTCTGCAGCATGCAAGGCTGGCACAGAGCAGAGACCAGCAACTCCCTGCATTTACCTCATCCCATGCTCCAGATTAGAGTTTTCATAAAATCCTGAGTGAATACACAGCTTCTGTCTTGGCAAAGCAGCTTGCTTTCAGTTGTGAAGACCAGAAAACTAACAGAGATGCCCTCCCTTTCCTCCTTCTCTCTCCCTCTCCTGCTTTAGACTCCACCATCCCATATGCCATACTGCCCATTACAGCCACGCTATTGGCAGTCCTACCAAACTGGTAGTGGGTTCCACAATAACCGCCTTCAGTGTGGATGGTTACGTAGACACAGAAAGTGAGGGCGCATTTGCTTTTTTCTCACAGAGGCTCATGGAAATAGACATAGGAAGGCACCGCCTCCAGTGGCGATTGCTACCACAGCCATGTCGACTGTCAACGTGGTTGGAATAAGTTGTGTTCAGCCCACAAAGTCTAGTTTTAAGGCAATGAAACTAATATGGCATTCAGAGAAGAATGCAAAAGCATTTGGGACTAGTATACATCCTTTTTCTTTACTATACTTGAGAACATAAATACATCTGTAAATTTTCTTAAAATATTTTGACACAGAAATTTTGGATAAAATTAATAACATCTGCAGGAAAAACTGTGAATTTATGTCATGCTGAACTCTAACCCAGACAAAAATGAATATTTCCTTCACTTTGGCAATCCTGGTGACGTTCTGTGCTTTCTGAAGGAATAGCATGGGTTGTGTATTGTGCTTTGTTTTTTCAATTGGCACCATGTTTCTAACCTCTGTTTCTTTATCTGGATTCTTTTCCTCAAGGCTCTATGGGCAGTCCCTGCAAGTTGATACCAATGCATCTCACCCTGTGCTGCATACTCAGATTCTGTGATCTGAAGCATCTCCTCCCTCACCTTCAGCCTTATATCACTTGTTCTTCCATTTCTCTCCTTTCTGTGATCGCTTCTACTTTGGTTTAGGATCTCTCTCTAGCCTTGCACAGCTCTCCCAGAAAACAGAATCATCTGGTCTTATCCCCTTACTGCTTGAGAAAAAGTGAAATGCAATAAATCTCAGTAAATCTGGTGCCTATATTCACACATTAGTATCCCTATTAAATACCGCCCAACAAATTCTGCATCATGAAAAATTAAGGTTGGAAAGGGAGGGAAGAGGAACTTCTGTGGCACTTCTGAAAAATCTAACCAATCTAGCTGATGGGAAAGCATGATGGAATAGAAAGCAGGTGAAGACAAACTGCTGCTTCCCTTGAATTTATTGGAAAAGTAACAGCTAATTCAATTCCAGCAATGCTTTGGGGTCCATGAGAGAAGCAGGAAGCACAAGTTGTCAAATTTACCAGGTTAAAACAGGGAGGAATAAATATAATACCACAGGGAAAAAAAAAAAAAAAAGTAGCATAACACATTTAGGTATTGCATTTAGTTCGTTCTGTCTCTGGAAATAACCCAGCTGAAAACAGAACTGACAGGAATGGAAAGGGCAACAAAAACCAGAGGGGCAGCAAGCTATCCGCATGTGGAGAGCTGAATTTGAACAGGAAACTACAAAAGCGCTGGAGACTGACAAAACCAAACCACAGCACAGCGAACTCTTGTAGAGCAAGAGCTATTCAGTCCCTCAAAACAAGGTGTTTTCTCCAAGGCCTTTGCCCACCCCTCAGATCCCACAGCCAGAGCCCACCAGGAGAACCCACCCCTTCCTCCTCACACGCAGAGCTTCCATCATTTGCTCACAGACCGCACTAAGTGACATTGGCTGTTAATGAAACATACACTCGGTGGACTCGCAGTAATTTGTTCTCTTTAAAATGTCACTGCACACAGGCGGCTGCTATTACCAATTCAAACAAGCAGGGTTACGGCAGAGCCGGCCGGGGCAGCTATCGCTATCCCTCCCATGGGCTGCTCTCCAGCTACAAATACCCAGCCTCACTTGGAGACCAGAAGATGCCCAGAAGTTCCCCAAAACGCCACGTGCCATCCCCTTCCCCTCACCAGTGGCCTGACAGTGCAGCTGGGACCCTCCATGCTCATGAAACATTTCCAAGTCTGAATTCTGAGCTGCATTTCTTGATGTCTATAAGGAGGGCGAACCTAAACCACAAGTTTGGAAGGCACACAATGGTTTAAGGAAACCAACCAATGCACACCTCAGTGTGCCCTGCCATTCATTCACAAAGCAATTAAAATAAAAATTACTGCATTTAGCAGTGGCAGAAGCGCTACGAGTCTGGCAACAGCAACAAGGAGCTCTCTTTATTCACCACGGCCCCTCATTATGTATCACTCGGAGAAATCCTGCTGTTTTCTCTGTTTGCAAGGAAGCCTCAAGCCTTTTCTCAGCAGCTGTCACTTGGTTTGCAAAAAAAGGCCTCTCAGCACCATGGCGATTAAATACCATTATAACTTTCCTCTTTCTGCATACTACAGTAGGCAATCAATATGGGCTTACATTTTATGAGACAAGGAGTTAACTTGTTCAATTACGGTGCAGACAGCTCTATTCTTTTGTAACAAGTAATCTGAGTAGGGAAATCGATACTGACAGGCCCGATGCACGCCAGCTAATTTCATATTATCCTCAGCCAATCGGGTACCTGTGAATAATAGAGTTGTTGTTACAGTTCATTATGGGGAGGTGGGATCAATATCAGGACAATAAGAGGATTGGCAATGCATCTGCTGCAGAAGTAACCCTGAAGGGAAAGAAGGTCCCACCAGTGCAGCCGGCACGCTTGCATTTACATAGCCAGGGAAAACAAAAGTGCCAGCGAGGTCCCTGCTCCCTGACCTACAATTAAAGATGAAAACACCCCAGAATTGGAGGGGGATAAACAAACCTCCCTTGCATACCACCAGGATAAAACAGAGAGGGGGCAAGGTTGAAGAAAACGTTAATAGCAGATTAAAAGACATGCATATGCTTCGTAAAATGAGATAACACGTGCACAGCTAAATGAACCAGAAACAATCTATTATTTTTTGAGGCGTTACATTAATAAACAATGTATGTTTGACAAAATACAAGGCAGAACACATGCAGTCATATTCTGATCAAGATTATATATATTTTATACATGTGATATTTCATAGAGCATGGTTTCTTTGATGATGCAAAGCCTCACCTATGTTAACATTTATTATGCAGGGTGTGCGAATAGGGCACAAGAAAATAGATTCTGGTATGCAAATAAGGGGGTAGATAGAATTATGTGGTGTGTGTTCAAAACAGCTTGAGAAGTCACAACCTACTTGTTATTTAGTTGATTTAGGACACACAAGTGGAATAAAACCATTTTTTTAAAATAAAAACCTTTTTGAAAATAGCAGAAGTGCTTTTTTGAAAGAGATGGGTTTCTTTAGATAGTGAAAAATTCATTTTTACCTCTTCTTACTCACAGAATAGATACCAGAAGTGGCCTGGAAGGGACCAGTTACACCTAGCATTTCCATAAAAACTTTTTTTTCTAGTAGGTACCAAATTTGGGACAACACAGGTTTTGATTTGAGGGGCAATGAAAACTTTAAGTCAGTTAAGACTGGGAGTGGAGCTGCAGCTGTCCATTAAACCTTACCCTTAAACCAATAGCAAAAGCTTGCTTGGCTTCCCAGGGACAGAAATCTACCAGAGTTGCCTAAAACCACATCCCAATTCAGGAAACACTTTCGAAAACACAAGCTTTATCACGGTGAAAAATAACACATAGCAAGATGAGCAGGTACTGACTTTCTAATTTCAAAAGCGTGCTCTAAGAATCAAGATACGAAGGCTTAAGTGGCAAAATGTTCCCCAAATGGAATGTTAAAACAGGAGGTATCTAGAATACATAGACTTAAACAAACAAAAAAAATCTCTTCCAAGGACTTTCACCTGTGTACTCATCAGGCATTTGTTCTTTTTCATCCACATTGTTCTATTTAAACTTCCCAACTTTTCCCTTCTAAAACTCTTAACTGTTCCACACCTGGATTCTTCCCATTATTTTCACAACAACTGTCCTCTGTGCAGGACATGCAGCGCAGCCTCTCCAACGGGAGCCTCTCTACGGTTCACCAGAAGCCAAATCAGCAGCAACTGAGGACTTAAAATCTCATTCTCCCATCTTCAAACAACCCATTTTATGTATTTTGATCCTCATGGGCCCCTTCCATCTCAGGATATTTTATGATTTGCTTCTTAAAAGGTCTCTTCTACCTGCTTTCAAATAGCAATGTGAGCATGGAAGACAAATTCACTCCAAGTTTTGGAAACACGGTAATCACAAGGTATCCAAATTTCTAAATGAACTCATCATCATGCACTATATAAATGTGAATTTTCATCAATTGCCAATTTCAACTTCAAGGAACAGTATCTCTGTTTTAAAATCAGAGGTTGGTTTTTAAGACTATCCATTCTTTTCTTGCATGTCTTAGGCACGAACCTTTGAAATTTTGCAACAGTGATAGCACATAAAATTGGGTTGACATTTCAGATCTTTTCACACATTCTATCAATTTGTGTTGAGAGAACCTGATCAAAAGAAAATAGTGTGATCTCCCTATGCTATCTGCCTTTCTAGAGAAAATGAAACGAGCCTAATCCTAGACAAAACTGTCCCACCTGGACTGGAAATCACAACGTATCTTGGTTTGGTGCGGATATACATTCATGAAGATTTGAGTGGAGCAATCTGACTCACCTCAGGAAACCAGAGTTGAAGCCTACCTTTGGATCTCGAGCATAAATAAACTGAGCAGTTTTGACAATCTCTACTGGATGTTTATCCACATAAAAACCAAACCAACCACTACATAATTTGGTACATTTCAACCTGACCATCCATTTTTACTCTTGAAAGCTCATGGGCAGAGGTAACTGCACACCAGGATCAGGCTGTGCTTGCAATGCTGGGCAGAGCACCTCGTCCAGCCCTCATTTGTTACTCTACTACCGCTCATCAATTTCTGAAAGCCAAAATATCCATCAGCTCTGTCCCTCCCCTCTGCTTGTACTCCCTCCAAAATTCTGGATAGGATGCAAAAGTGTCATAAGTATTACCGGCCTTTTCAAGCCAGCATTAAAAGAATAAGTTTTTGTTAACTCGGCAGTTCCTTTTAACACATTATAGACTTTGGAATAGATTACTGGTAGCCTGATTTCATTCATTATTTATCCTGGGCATTTTTGAAGTCCAGTAATTATTTTTCATCAAGATGCAAAGCCAGGCATAGTTGAAGAGGGGGGCAGGCACTCGTGTACATGCTGGATTCACACTCCACACTCGTAACTCTCACCAGCTCAGCTTACCTAACAAGCTTGGACTACAGGAAAGATTTTACGCATCTGTCACTAACACGCATCAAAGCCATCAGAAATGGAGTTTGGAGAAGCCTCGCTCCTAACAATTTATATTATTTATGTTAGAGAAACCACCTGCTTTGTCTGTGCCATAGGCACAGAACAGCTGCCACCAGACTTAAGGACTGCAAAGTAACGTGGTCTAAAAGCTGCCTTAGGAGTCCACACTTAAACGTCAGAGAAAACTGCGCGACACCTCCATCCACTGCTGACACCACGCGATCAGTATTTTATTTCCCTCACACGTCAAAATACTGTGCAGAATACAAAGTAACATGCACATAAATACACCCAAATGTTTTCAAATTACATCTTGTTAACGTGGAAAAATAGCATAGAGGTTGCAAGAAAGGAGAAAGGAATCACATACGCTCCAAATGCTCGGCTAGCTTAGCAGTTAAGCAAGGTACACACATAGAGAACATGGAAGACTGATCAGTAGATCCTTATCTACCTTAATGTACTCTAGAGTAAAAGTAAATCAATGTATATTAGCTGGGAGCTACCAGCAGCAGCCAGGCTCCAGGAGTCTCTCCAGGTGCACTAGTAGGCATAAGTAAGAAATACGTGCATTTCTCAGTAAGGGATAAACGGTTCTAACTTCTCCTCAGAGAGCCCTCCTATGTAGCAGCATTACTACTCTCCTGATAGATGCTCATTTCTTACAGTAGAGTGTCATAAATACAGGCTAACTTCTATATCACAGCTCCCAAGTGACCATCCTTTTAAATTCTGAATCATTAGAGCTCTTCAAAACCTAGTTAAATTAATAGAAGGGAGAAACAAGGTTTTGTTTCAAATTCTTAGAACCAGACTACTGCAAATGTGCTCCCCTGACTCTGTCACACTCTGTGTGTCTGCAGTGGCAAAATAAATTCAGGTTTGTTTTTTTTTTTTTAAAAAAAAGGGCTGAATCTTCAAACGAAATTTATCCGCTAGAAATTGGGCGGTGAACAGCCATGCTGAGTTCACTTAGAACAGTTAATTTTTCAGAGACAGCAAAACAGGGCAGGGTTGGAGAACAAGATTCCACTCCCCTAACATACTGTGCAGTCACCCAAAATCCCACACCACAGAGGAGAGCGCAGGGGCTCAGGGCTCAGCACGCTGGCTTTCAGAACCGTTCATTTGGCAACCACAGTTCCAGACAAGCCTTTGTGGATTCTGCTTATCCCTTGGTAAAATAAAGATGATAATTACCCTCCTTTCATTTGATTCTCTTAAAATTCAGCTTTACAATCACTCCCAACAAAGTCACTTGCTGTGATTCTTGCAAACAAAGCAACAATTGACGCATCATATAAAACATTATAGTGAAGTAATAGCTTCACACCTCCCGCTACGGGTACTGTGCTATAAGTATTTCTAACAGGCAGTTATTCCATTTAACAGCTACTAAATCCTTGGATATATTTATTAAAAGGCACCGAGCACTTCACGTTTAATTACTTCATAAAAGAAACAGAAGTAGTAGTGGAAGAAGAGTTAAATACTGTACTAAAAGGAAGAAGCTACAACTAATCACAATTAAGAGGAAGTCCCAGGCTATTTAAATGCTACAATCCAATTATATCAGGTAAAATGAATTACTTCTTTAATGCTGACTTTATATGAAGATACCTTCTTATTGCTCTCATTAATAATCATCAGACATCATTTTTGCCCATATTGGCTGCAATAACATTTCTATTAGCATCATGGTGTAGCAGGGCTGACAATTAAAATAAGAAATAAATCAAACCCAGAACTGAATAAATGTAATTATAGTTCAGAAAAGAGCTTTTATGACCATTTGATTAGTCAACTGAACAGTACTTATCTTTTAAATCTTAAACTCTGGTTAAATGAAATTTTAGACTTATTATAGCAGTCCCTGAAAAACTAAGATACAGGCAGCAGATGTTTTCAACAGTTCTTTAGCTGCCTTAGAACCAGTATGTGATACACTAAATGAGAAGCTTCAACAAAAATCGACTTAATAGGGCGGCATAGCACCAGAACATACAGAATTACACGGGGCACTTAAGACGACAAGCAAACAAACAACAAACCCCACAAACCAACTGCAGCTGCAGACGTAAGTGACCAGGCTCCCTTGGTTGTTGCCCCCTGGACTCTGTGCAGCTTTTCATGCCCGGAAACCTTACCACAGAAAAGCATCAAGCTACACATAACACCACGATCAGTACTGCCACAGCCCAGCCCACAAACAACAACAGGAGCAGTAAACTTCTTTTGGCTCAGAGGGTTTCATGGGATGTAAGCAGAGGCTACAGAACTGGACCCAGCAGCCACGGCACACAGTGACCAGCTAGTTCGCAACAGATAACTTGGTTTTTGCAAAAACCAACAGCACTTATGAAGAGTCAGGACTGCCTATTCCAGAAAGGAGAGAATTTATTTATGGGCAAAGAGCAAATAATTTTGGTGGCTTACCTACACCAGTGTATGGAACGCTGCCAGTCCCAGTCAGCTCAAAGGGATGTGTGAAGGTTTGGGAACTTATGAAACAAATATTTGATCAAACATGCAACACTATCAAATTTTCTCCAGGAACGTGCAGAATTTTTACTTCCAGCCTTGAACATTTGATGCTGAGAATTTGTGTGTGACTCATTTACACAACAAAACATGCAGAACAATTCTTTTCCCTTTTTCTTTTTAAAGAGTGAGGGAAAGGTATTTTGATAAGAGTTCTTATATAATGAAGTTTTTCATCCTACATTTTTCATCCTTCTAAACTTCAGGAGTTTAAACTAGGAATCTAGTCCCCATAGCTGCAGAAGATCATTGCAACAATTATATTCTCATCTCTTATACCAAGACACCTTTACTAAAACCACATTTGAAAGTAAAGTTCCACTCTTCCCCAGGGATAAAAGTAACAATAACTTCAGTTGTAGAAGCATTTACAGCTTTCTTTTCTGAAAAATTGCCAGGCAACAAAAAATAATCCAAAACCCAACCACAAAAGTTTTCCTCCATTTTCAGGAAACTAAAGTGCAATTCAGTATTAGTAGATGTTATAATATTATCATAAAAATTTACCATCAACAGACAGGAAAGAAATTTTTTAGAGAAAGAGCTAACAGACTGTAGTGCCACCCAACTCCCACAGATCTTTCAGTGAAAACTGGGTGACACAAGCCCCCCTTTTCTACAGTTGTACCAGCCCTCCTTCGGTCAGGAGACCCACCGACAAGAGGTACTTATTTGGCATATGAGTTATTCATCTCATTAAAACAAAGTGGTTTTATAATGAAAACTCAAGTAGAAGCATCTGTGTGGCAAAATGAAGACAGGTGCATCCAACCTGAACATGTTGGGTCCACGTCTGCCTCTGGATATGATTTCCTTTAAATTCAGATGTTTTCAGATTAAACCTTCAAAGCCATGTTTCTACCTTGCATGCACCACTGTAGCTGAATGACAGCTTGGACTTCAACATTACCTAACCTGGGTACTTTAAACAACGCTCACCAGATATAAGCACATTAAAGCAGCTACACAGCTTAGCTTTGGGTAGACCTGCTATTTTGGGGAGCAAACTTCAAGATGCATACGCAACCGACTACTATCCAACACACTTCTTACAGGTGCTCTGCTCCAGAGTTGCACTGTGTATGACCTTCAGCAAAACTTATCTTCAGAATGGTGTTTGGATACATTAGCCCCTCCTGCGATGCACAATGAAGACTAATGGGTTGAATGTAAGAGCAAAAAAAGTGACCACCACATCATCCTTCTTTAAACTTAAGTCCACAGAAATAGACAAGACATGAATTTGCTCTGTAATCTCCCAGGGGCAAGGGCAGCTTTCTGCTCTGTGCCTACACAAGCTTAGTGGTGTCTTTGGTTCAATGATTTCTTGGTCTACTACCACGTAAATTCATAATGAGAAAAGCAGAGTTTAGTTCTGGGCAAGAGAGGAAGGCATGCAAAAATCACTGGCCTCATCTGGATGTGTTGCTTCAAGTTTACATCTGGCAGTCACTTAAGTAGCCATGAGAAAGACCAGGAAGAGATTGGCCCAAGTCTTCCAAGTCTAACCATTACGTAGTCTTCTCTTGTGTGAAGAATAATTATGCATTTAGGGATTTTCAGGTTCCAGGTCTACATTTTCAAAGCAAGCCAGCTTCTTGAGAAGGTGGAGAGCTATCGCTTGTATTTTCTTTCAGTGGTATCGGTCCTATTACAATAGCTCATGCTGAGATGACACTTTCTATCCCAAATGATCCTAATTCTTCCTTAAAAAAAGCTTCTCCAAAGCTATGAAACACCATTACTTCTGGTGCTGGTGTGTGCATGTAGGCACCCATGTAGCCACACCTGCACGTACAGGGGGAGGACCAGTGAGGCCGAGATGGTGGCATTTGCCTTCCTGTCTCCTCTCGGGGACAAATGCCCTGAATTTGCACTGAATGGGAATACTGAGGGGGAAAAAAATCGTTGAAGAAGCTTAAACCACAGTACATTAATTTAAACTTCACTTTGAATGTGCCACTTTCTGTATTGCTTCTGGAAAGCAAAGTTATTTTTAAAAGCAGCAAAGCAGGCTCTATTCTTTTTTACTCATCACTAGCCCTAGAAGGAAGGACGCTCCTCTGAACACAGTGCTACATTCCAGTGGCCGTGCACGCCCAGGCTCACTGAGTTCAACTAAAGCAGCTCAGGTTTAATCTAGACTTGATGTTCCAGGGTGAACAGACACAGATCAGGCATGCCGAGAATGGGATTTACCAAACACAGAGTGAATGCAGATCTGGCAACTCTCGCCTTCCCGAGTTCAAGACACTAGAGACAAGTTGCATCTCTTCCAAGAAATAAACAGTGAATCAGCACAGCTCCAAGTTGTTGGCATAATGCAATCCCTGCTTAGTTTTAGTAGAGTTTATTACTTACAAAGTAGGATAAACTGCAAGTGAAAACTATTCCAGGTGAGAAAGGACTTCAATTCAATCCAACTGCTTCAGAAAGAAAATGAGAACCATGCTGCAGGCATAGTGCTGTTTAAAGCCCAACAAAATTTATGCCCTCAAAAGTTGCAAAGCCAAATGGACCAGACATAGGGGAGCGCTGTAAACTGTGCGAGAGTCCCTCTCTCTGCAAAGACAGAGCTTCAAAATTCTTTTAAAGCCTTATCAGAACAGAACTATGCACTTGATCCCACTCAACCAACCTGGCCCCCTTTCCCTGCCTCTGTGATTCAGGTGCTTACCAGTCCCAGAATTACCAAAATACTCCCCCAGCTGATGAGCTGTCACCAGGCATTTCAACAGTTAGCATCAAAAGTGAGTTAGAAGAGACCCAGGAACCCAGAAGAGACCCCTGGACCATTCAGGTGGAGTTTCCAAGGGCCTGTTCTCCAGCTGGCCAATAATGAAAATTGCACGGCTGACTGGAGGGAGCTTTGCATGCAGTCCAAAACAAACATAACAACTTGCACTTCTTAAAAAGCAAAATATGACTTCTGGAACTACCAGCACCTCTAGCTTATTAGCACCACACTTCACACTCTTCCTTACGAGAGGAAAAAAAAAGAAAAAAAAAGAAAACCCCACAAACAAAAAACCACCCTAAACCAACACAACAACAATTTATCACTCAGTCAAAAACCAGTTCAAAACCATGCGATACGCTGCTCAGCCACTCCTCCTCCCCTAGATTACAGATTAGAAAAATCACTAATTGCCATTTCACAGCAGACGTCTCTTCCAGACCAACAGCCAACCAACTTGCTGGAAGTTTCAGTTTACAGTAGCTCAAGGTTTGCCAACAAAGTGTCAGTGCTTTTGACAGCAGGACTGCTGCAGAACTGCAGTGCTGTCCCAATACTCCTTTAGGTCCCTTTGAAAATCCCAGGGTGGAGCCATTTCTTTTGGTCCATAACACACTATCACAGTACCGTAGTGCTTTTGTTTTCGAAGCTCAGTGGCCTTGGTTGCTAACAAACTTTCCTGTTTCTTTTGGAAGCGTCCAAATTACCATTAAAAGCTCTGATCCCTCTGTAATACGAATTATAAATATCCAATATAATAATTTCTGGACTACTCATGCATTGATTTGAAACCTCTCTAGACAATTTGCTTTGTATTCTACTGTTCTCCAGTGCCTTTTAGAGAAAAAAAAAGACAGGTTTTAGTTTCAGTATAGAGAATTCTTTAAATCATTGCAGCTTTGACTGTTGATTATTTTATAAAGCCACAGAGAACAGTTTACAAGGAGCCAAATGGGTAATCAGTATTTCCCATCAGCAATGGGCTGTGACTTGTGTAAATTGCATAATAAATTAGGTATTTTGAGATAAATGAATTTACAATAAACAATTATGGACTGAAAAGCTCTACTTCTTGTCTCCAAAGGAACAAGCTCTGGTTAAAATCAGCCACAGGTAGTTAAGTGATTATAAACTGTAAAAATAAATCAACCTGATATAATTGCTCCAAGGAAAAAATTACCAACATATTTAAAATTTCAGCAGTGCACCTTTTCCCATATCCATTTGGCATTATCTAATTACCTTCGCATTTCATTTCCATCAATGATATGACCTGTATTTTCCTTTTATAACTGTCAGGGAGGGGGTGGGAGGGTGGAGTGGAGGACCACAGTGATAAATCAGCCTCACCATTAGGACCGAAATGGCTCATCGCTGCAGCTCTAAATCCAGGATTTATAAAGATGTCTAGGCCATATAGCACACTTGTGGACACCATAATAAATTCATGAGCACATTGCCAAGGCAAACTACTTCATTATGTGGCAGGCTGCTAGCCATTAATCTAGCAGAGAGAGATTCCTGGGAAACTGAGACTGCTTGGAAATTTATGCAGGCCTAAAGTTACCCATTTCATTACGGATTTAATCTGCTCTTTCTGCCAGAGTGCATGAAAGGTTTTTACAGTTTGGATCAAGTGCTTGTAACTCCCTATTTTATATTATTTCTTCAACAATAATGTCCTAATTTTCCTCTCAAAAACTATTCAAACTGAATGCCTTCACGCTTGCCTTCCTCTAATATTACACTAGATAAAATATTTATACAATCAATTGACAAAGAGCAATTTTTTTCCCTTAAATGTTCCATTAACATGTAAATTTTCATACGATCTTTATCTCATAGGCAAAACGTGCTTCGAAATGCCCACCTTCTTCCAGGCAGTTAACCCTATTGTCGGCTGTAAAGAATCCAGATCAAAACAGATTCAGTGGCTTCGTTTCTAAAGCCCCTAAAGAGGTCCTGTATTTAAATTACTATTCATTGAAAGGAGATGTAGCTCCTAAAGTCATTTGCTTTCCTTTTTCTGATGGCTCATTCTCTCCTCCTCACACACATGTATGCAGACACACATGCATTTTAAGTCCAATTCCTATAAATAAGGTATTTCAAATCACTATTTTTAACTTTATAATAGAATTTCATAAAATGTCACTAATAACACTAATATTCCAGATACTGTGACTCTGACATACAGAGTTAGATTAATGAGAGCAACTATAAAAATAAAACTTCTTTATGTTGAACTGAGTAATTGCAGATTGCCGTCTTCTGTAAATAAAGATCTCTTCACATTCCAGGTGGCCTTGTTCATTTACGGTCATCATATTTCTGTTACTGTCCTGGTTTCAGCCAGGACAGATTTGATTTTCCTCCAGTAGCTGCTGTGTTTTGGATTTAGTATGACAAGAATGTTGGTAACACCAATGTTTTCAGATGTTGCTATGATGTCAAGGGCTTTTTCTGGTCTCCCGTGTTCAGCTGATGAGCAGGCGTGTAGGCGCTGGGAGGGAGCACAGCCAGGCAGCTAGCCCGAGCTGGGCAGGGGAAACATTCCACACCCTGGACGCCATGCTCCATTTATGGATGGGGGCTGCCTAGGGGGCAGGAATCTCTCTCTTTTCCATGAGTTCTCTTTTTTCCCCAGGAGTTCGAACTTCTCCATGAGTTTGGTGAACTATGCAAAATTCACGAGTTTGGCACAATCTGCAGAATTCATGGGCTCTGGGAAACCCATGGGTTCTGCAACCACTGCTCAGGGACTGGCTACACGATTGGTGGGCAGGGAGAAAAGCTGTATTGAGTATTGCTTGTTTTGCACATTCATTATCATTATTGTTGCTGTTGTTAATATTAATATTTCCTTTGCTTATTAAACTGTCTTTATCTCAACCCATGAGTTTTCCCTTTTGTCCATCCTCCTCCCCATCCCGCTGGGGGGAAGGGGAGGGGCGAGGGAGCAGCTGCCTGGTGCTCAGCTGCTGGCTGCAGGTTAAACCACAACAGTTACTATGCAAGAAACTTCGTCCAAAATGTTTTCAGTGGTTTGATTCTTATAATGACACATAATGGGAAGACTAAAACCAGAAGCCAGAATAATAAATACATTTAAAAAAATATCCTAACTATTCCGTTTTCTTTCAGGTTCAATATTCTTTCCTGGTTGTTCTCACTACAACTCCCAGCCGTGCATTTGGGAAAATACTCCAATACCTCACTGGAAACAGGTCTAAAAGGTTACATTTGCATGTTAGGGTGGTTCTCATTAAATGCCTGAAACAAATTTTAATGGACAAGTGCCTCATGTGGATGCCTTTGAAACTCTGATGGCAAACACTCTGTGTGACTCTTCTTACTAGTCCTGGCAATCTACCATGTGAGCATGCACACAGGGTGTACTGGTTAATAAATCCATCACCAGCTGAGGGCCAACCTAAAGCCACAATTTTAATAACACAACTTTATCTTTTTATCTTTCACATCAATCCTAATATTAAATGATGATTATGGAACAAGAAAACACATGAGAACAAGTCATGTATATAATGTCTTCCTTCTAATACAACTCTTTATTTTTCCCTTGTCTAAGATGAGAAAAGTATCAGGTTGTCTTGCCCCGTTCAGTAAAACGGTTTTTTCCCTGTCAGAAGCATCTGGGTTATAGGACAACTGCGTCTCTTAACACTGAACAGGTGTATTTTGGTGATAACTCCTGGCCTAGCCTTTAAGATATGCAGACTTCCTGAATAAAACTTCCACTCACACTGAAGTATTTCTCTGATAAGATTATGATCTTTGGGATAAAACTTACACTCTGAATAGAAAACCTGAGCGCCACCTATTTGGAAAAAAAAAACAAATCCAAACCAAAACCAAAGCTCTTCCTTTCTCTTAGAAGATGAAGTTTATACTGCAGAAGGCAACCTGGATCCAATTTTTTTTTCTTTTTACACCTAATAAAGGGAAACTACCTTTTATATAATTCATTTTTCTCCTACCAAAGAGAATACTGAACTCAGAAAGTGCACGATCTCCATACCACAGTGGGAAAAAGATTCATGTGCAAAGAGATAGAAATTCAGATTCAATAGCTCTTTACACCTCTCTGGCTTGCAAAGACATCACAGTCCACCTGAGCTTTGTTCCCATGCTCATCTGCATATTCCTTTTTCCTCTTCTTTCCCCAAAATATTACCTACTTGCTCCTAATAACGGAGGAGACATCTTCAACATGCGGAGCAAATCTGTTGAACTCCAGTATGAAACTTTTATGTGAAATTAAACTGATCATAAAAATAGTGTAAACCAGCATTAGTCAGTCAATTATTACACTCAAAATTACATAATAGGTACACACTATAGACAGTTGATCTGAACACATACAAGCAGCAGTCAGGAACATGCAAGGGGCTAAGCAATGAATTTGAATAGGTTCAGTAAAATTCCAGTTCTTGCCAGCAGAAAGGGAGATTCTGCATCAACCAAGGATTTAGGCATAAAACTATTTTTAATACTTTTAGACTGCTAAAAGCGAAGATTGACAGACATCTTTCATACAGTTAGCCTCAATCGGAACAGGCTGCACAGGCCTTAACGTGGTTATTTCATTAATAATCCTCAAATCAGCACATTAGCATGTCACAGACCTTTGCATCTTCAGTTTCAATTTGGATTACTTCAGACCTCAGAACAGCCACGTCCATCTGCAGATGTTACTAGGGGTACTCTCGGTACTGCTGACATATTTATGAATGAACAATGATGACATCCTTCTAAGATTAAAAAATTACTTTTTGTACTGTGGTCAGATCTTTCTCCAACTAATCAGTCTACCTTGTACCTTGGGAAACAGTTCATAGAAGCAACTGCGGTGCATCACACCTGAAGGAAATGACTCCTCAGAACTTCACTGCCAGGGAAAACAAAGCTACAATAAACACACACCTCGGCCACATGCAGGCGAATTCCCTCCCGGAGACAAGCACCTGGAAAACCAGTTCGAAAAACTTAAATTTAGTGCATCTAAGGAGTTCTGCATAATCGGATGAAGTAACTCTTCTCAAATAGATCCTAACACGAAAGACAAGGGCTCTCAAAGTATGAGGGAAGGCACTTTACCTCTTCAAGAAAAAAACTCAATAAATTGCCTAAATAAAACAAATTTTTAAAATATTTTAAAAATTTTTAAAAAATACTAAAAAAAAAAAACCCACACTTTGCTTAGAACTCACCGAAGATCATCTCTGGCATCAGTAAGTTTCCAGGTATCCATATCTTTCACCTCTCTAAAATTTCATCTTTTATTTTAATAGGTTTTTGCTAGCATACCTTCTCTTTCTCATCTTTCTTTCTCTTTTCCTTTTTGTTTTTGTATAGCATTTCCTTTGTCAAAGCTGGCACCAAGACCCAGACTCTCGAACATTTTGAGGGTCTTGACCTGAGATCCACCCCAAATCCAGTCTCCCAATTAGCATCAGTAAAGTTTGAATGTTTCTCTGCAACACACGATGAGCCCAGCCCCTAGACTTCCGAAGCACCCTCAGCAGCCAGCAAGTCCTCCCATCTCTCTGTGCTCGGGTGGGATTTGCAGTCACGGATCCCACCAGAAACCCGAACACAGTGACATGCTGTATAGCCATGACCCACTGAATTCACCCTGGTTTGGGCCTTGTCACACAGTTGGCAAATGTTTTAGAGGTTCTCAGAAACTTCAAGCCCAAGTTAAGTGGCAAGTCTTCCTTACAATGCTTGTAATTCTCATCTTCAGTGCTTTGATGGCTTTGGGACTAAGCTATTACAAAGCCCTGTAACACTCTGTTCTTCCTGGGATGCTCTAAACAAACAAGCAACTGATTCTCCACGCCCTCTGTTTTTCAAGACTTTGTATGTATCTGGCTATACAATAAATATCCACCAGCAAGCTGAACAAAATCCAAGGTTTTAGCTAAATTCAATCCATTTAGGCCAATGCAAATACAGGAAATATAATACAGCTTAGCAGTGTAAAAGCATATAAAACCTACAAAATGTTTCTGGAGGCAGTGATCCATGCCAAAATGCCAAGAATAATATGTCTGATAATACAGATACAAATTTTTTAATGTAGACAACGCAACCCGACAAGTTGCATTTGTCTATCTAAATTGGTATCACCAGCACTGCCTATTCCAGAGTACAAAGGAGATTAGCTAGATACTACATGTACACAACAACAGTGAATTACATCGAAATACAGTGAAGCACTTGGCAAAAAGATAAGCTTCAAGACAGCCAATTCAATAAAAATCATGGGCCCAAATAGCCAGGGTCCTGGCTAATTTCTTCAGTCTCACGACTTGATGAACATACCAGTCAGTTCGACTGCAGCCTTTGTATGGAGACCCATTAAACAGAGGGCCAAGCCCTCAGGCGCTCTTTGAAGCCCTCAGCAACTTGACTGGCTTCAACAAATAGATAGCCACATTATTTTAACATTTTGGCTTGGGCTTACCTTGTTCCTTGATTGCCTGCTGGCTAATACCATAAGCCCAGACCATGCTGGGCAGTAAGCGGGTACCTGGGACAGGGGAGCAACCTCGGAGGGAGCTGCGGTGCTCAGTGCTTGCCCGCCACATGCTGAGCATGCTCGTAACTCCCGTGATCAGAGGTATGTTCTTTCAACCAATGTTTTACGAAGTTTAGCCAAACCTCTCCGACAGATCAGGACGGACTGAACTGTGTGAGTGCAGCAGTTGGGAGCGTTGCAGGTTTTGGCTGCGACCTCAGCAGAGCTCCGTGCTCAAACCCATGGAGTACCTGCACGCAGAACATGAGCTCTACTGATGCTGACTGCTATTGTTAGCTCCTTTGCTAAATATTGAAATTCAGTAGAAGTGCAGCCAAAAGAATTGCAAAAAAACATGGACTTTTAAAACAAATAAGCAAAGTCAACTCAAGGCAGTTTTCCAACACCAGCATCTTAATTGCAGTTATCTGATCTAAACCGCTCCATACTGCCAAAAAGCTGTTTACAGAGGCTGACTACACAAAAAAACCGAGACGCGATAAAGTTCCCCTTTCTAGAAGCCTATCAGCTGGCAAGACGCGACTTTGTGCAGCTCCATGAAGAAGGCACCTCAGGCATTTCTAGTGTAGCCGGCACAAACTTTGGGGAAGAAAAAAAAAACAGAGAGAGTAGATGATCAGAGCTCCAAGGTGAAAGCTGCCAACACTTCCTTACCAGGGGACAGAAAGCCATGCGAGTTTAAATACTTCATGTTCAATGGGAGCTATGCCTTTAAACTGTTGGCACAACCGGTCCTTCAGGTTGCTGAAGTTAAACTACATTGGCATTGCCAGAAAACAGCAGCAGCGCGTGCCAACCAGTTGGTCCCCAAGAAGGCTGATGAAATCTGGCGCACGCAGACAGCAGCACCGGCAGGAGCAAGGCTACTGAATGGACGCAACACTACAAAGAAGAGCAATGAGGCTAGAAAGGATGATTTCTCCTGTAATTGTAGGAAAATCCTGCAACAGAAGAAACAACTGAGCGCATGAAATAGATGTATGTAATGTGATTGAATAGCATTACTGAGCTACAAAGCTTGCATGTCAAAGGGATTTGAAATTTGCACCAGATTCTGGGCTGGTGCAAAACAGCTTGACTCTGCAACCACAAATCCTACTGTGTATTTGGCCCCTTACATTTAAATCTGCTTTCTCCTGTTCAGATTAACATGAGATATAAATATTTTCTCCAAAATACCTTGTAAAATTCAAAAAAAAAAAAAAAAAATCTCATTTAAGGTCCAGAATTTAGCCTGCAAATACCTTCGGGTATCTCCTGTCTAAGTCAATGCAGGCTGAGCAAGCAGCACACCGAATGGATTGTCACCCAAACTCTACAATATACACTATATTTCTTTTCATCTATTACATTGGTCCTTAGTTACCTTGACAAGGCAAGTATAACATTAACCTTGAGAAACGTAGGATTATCCGGATTTGAAAAACTCCACACGCTTACAAATCTGCCTCTGAATTACTCCCAGACTTTGCTCTCGATGCAGTAGATCATTACAGGCAGAACTCTTCCAGCAGAGGAAACCAAAGCTACTGGCATGTCCGGCTGAAGAGCTGGATGCTCAAGACCGATTTCCTAGCAGAACCTCACCATCTGCAAGTGCGACCCAAAACATTTACCCATGTTGTAATAAGGGCAGGATCCTGGAGTAACCAATGCATTAACCCTAAAATAATGCTCCATGAACTTCACAGGAGAAGAGAAGAAAAAGACATAAAATAATTACTGGAGTTTGTCAGAATGAAAATATACGTAGAAAAAGATTAAGTTCTAAAAACTGAAGAAATAAAGACTATTTATGTTTAAACATATTTATAATATTAAGTATACAAAGTATAGATTCCCCCCCCCCCTTTTAGTTTTAAGCTGAGGTTTAAAGTTCTCTGTGCTGCCATGGTCAAAGACTTATTTTACATCTTATCTGGGAGGCAGCAAGGCTTCTGTATCTATTTGTGTACCACCTTGTCACAGACAAAGCTCTCAAGCGGAATCCTTAAACGTACCTATGGGAGCACCACTGGGAATCTTGTGTTAGCCATAGGATAAAACTATTAAATCTACTCAGATTTATCCTAGCAATATCCTGGAAAATTTTTTAGAAGATATGAAAGTCCAGTCCTTCATCGCTAAGGGTTTTTGGTGGGGAGAGGGCATTTAAACTCACCCTGGTACCACTTTCTAATTGCATCAGAAGCCCTGAAAGAGCCTTCCCTAAGTCATATAGAGAAAAGTACCAGGAATTCACCAGCCCACAAACAGTTGTTTTTCCCTCAGTAAATGTTTTCCTCATCAAACAAATCAAAGCATCGTTAGCAGCATGGTCTGTGGATTGTATTTCTTGTTTCTAAATCCCATTCTCCCTGACTGGAAAGAGATTCGCTTCTCCCCCAGTCTTTATCGCTGTTTTTTTTCTGGGTAAGTTTTCCACCCTGCGCTTGAACTTGAATGCCAAGGACGGTGCGATGGCTGCCTTTTCTTTTCCAAGGCTGTGGTGCCAGAAACTAACGATATGTGAAATGTTCCATCCCTGCAGGTTTTCCTGCTCAAACATTTTCTAAATAAATAAATAATTAAAACCTAAGGCGTGCACCACGTTCCAGCCCTGAATTCCCGGAGCAGCTCAGGTCCTTAAACTGAATAATTTGCCTCAGCTTGTGTATTGCAAAACCCATTCAGCAAAAGATTATGGGCCTTTAAGTGCCATCCAGGCCTGAAATACGACTCTGGGGCTTTAGGATGTCAGAAATGAGAATTGCTAGTGAATATTCTGTTCTGGCAGTACTAAAACTACTGTTATTTAGCAATATGGGAGCAGGCAAATGGGGGCAGGGGAGAGAAACAATCTGACAGAAGGGAAAGACTTTAACTTAGCAGAAACAGAGATGCAGTTTTCATATGTGGCCACATGAATTCTTTATGGAATAAAATGCATTTGTGAATCAAAAAGCGGATGCAGATTTATATTCCTACTTATATCTGCCAAAAGCAAGTAAATGAATACTGAGAGCTCATTTTCATTCAGGAAACAATTTACAAGGATACATGGGTGGGTGCAGGTACTCTGCGTGAATGGTCTCAAGGGGAATTAGCAGCTGCTTCTGCTCCTCATAACGAAGAATAAATAGACTAAACTGAAAATTAGCAGCACCTCATTAAATGTAAAACCATCCACATATAAAGCTGCTAGGACTCAATCCTTAAAAAATTCAGAAGGTGCAGTGTAACATGAAAGCCAAAGGAGCTTTTGTCATTCCATCACAAATTATTTAGGCTTGGACTATGGCATCAAGCCAAAGCTCAGAGACGGAGCAGTTGTGAGCCACTTTCCCTGCTCAAAGTTGCCTTCTGACCTGAGGTTTTTCCAGCCCTCTTCACCACTTCATAACCTCCATCGCACACATCCCAAGTCCCCACCTCCTTTCCCTGGTGCAAGTTCACATCTGTACTGAGGAGAACCAGTCCTGCAGACAGTGTCCAGTCAGCGTTTAGGGATTACTGGTAACTCCAGCTATCTCCAAGAAAGCCCAGATGCTCCCAGGAAATCTGGGCAATGCCTTTGAGGCTCCTCCTTACTGAAGCTCAGCTCAGGACCTGTAAATGTACTTCTGTGCCTAATACAAACCAATTTCCATGGATGTTCCACGTGTAAATGGCAATTTGGTACCAAGTAGTCTGTATCTGCAGCTTCTGCTCTTCTCGCTCCACCTCATCATCTCTCTTTACTACAAATTAACAAGGGCAGAATTACACACAAGCTACATGGACTTGTATGACTATTTGCAATCAATGCTGGTGGGACAGCTAAAGTTAAGAGCCATGTAGCAACAGCATTAGCACGCATGGTTTTAATAGTAAAGGGTCAGAACTTCTACTTGAGTTCCTTCCTTTTCAGATGGATGTCAGACAAGGAAATCCAGACCAGAGGTACAGAGTGTCCACTCATCCGTTGGGCGTTTACAAGAAAGTGGGATTCCGTACTAAATGCACTGCCCAGCTTCCTTCCCACCTATGAAGTACACGTTTTCAACTCTGATGTCAAGGAGTATTGGACTCTACAACACACTAGATATCCTGCATACACACCCATAGTGAACAACCAGTTTAATGCTTCTGTTGCATTACTGGGGATTGATTATTCTACTAATGACATTATTGACCTCTAGAGGACACCTCTAATTTTTCATGGTCATTATACCTTAAATGTATTCTTAATTTTTATAGGAGGGCTAACAAGTTTGAAAAAAAAAAAAAACGGTCCCATAAGATGATACAGTAAAGTTGTCCCTGCCGCATATAAAAATGCAACAAACACACTGGTTACTAAAGCATTTCCCCATGCCCTTAGAGAGTGTGGCTATCTGAAAAAGGGACGTTAACACAGACGGTTGCTCTTTCAGTGACTTCTGAGAACATGAAACATCAGCATTTCCATGTTGCAAATTTCAAATTTGAACACTGTCTTTCCTGTGTCTGAAAGCAGGTAAACCTGGTTTCAGGTTTACTCTTTTCTTTTTCTGTAGCTATTCCTAATGAGAATGTTTGCCTCATTTTATCTTTAAGCTCCTTTTTGCACTAGCTGAAAGTTTCCATAAACAAGTGGAGCAATCTTCATTGCCTCCATTTTGGAGTCTCCAGCCTAATGGGTACTCACAGGTCTGACTTCCAGTAATCTCTAAACACATACGGCTACCATCAGACTTGCCAGGGGTGTCTGTTTAGGCTTGCGAACTAAAACACTCAGATTCCTCACATTTGAAACTCCAGGCCCTCTCCAGCTGTTTTCTGAGTTCAAATGGCAATGGTTCTTCACGTGGGAGATTAAGTATTGAGCACCCAGTCAGGAGTTTGATACGACAACCAGGACCACATATTTGTCTTACATAAAAATAACCTTTTCAAAGTCCTTGTCACAGAAGAGATTGTTCTCTAGTCTGAAAGAGCTCTGCCAATACACTGCTTGCTAAGAAGCAGCTTTGCTCCACGGTTAGCGCCAGAGGAAGGGCCGTGCCGGGTAAGTCTTCTTTGGTGCCGTGTCATTTCAGTTTTCCTTGGAGAACCAATATCCAAGCACTCTGCTCAGCTTATGAGATTGGATAGGAATTATAACACAAAGTGACACTTGATCTACTCACAATTAAGACACTTCTTCAGAAAAGACCAAAATACATACAACTATCAAGAAAAGCTGAGAGAGATAATGCATTAGGGTTTACATCTGATATTAATTTTCACAAGAGAACCAGTAACACTTAATTTTATATGCTTACAAACAAGAAAGTCATTAAATTGGCTCATTTCTGACTGTATATTACATTGAACCAGAAAAGATAAAATCTTTTACTCAACTTTTCTCTATTATTGTTGTTTTAAGTTTCCTTTCAACCCCCTACAATAGGCTTTTAGGAAGATTGGCTTTTGACACTACTTCCTGACACTGATGCGTCAAAGTTAATAACCTAGAAGAGGCATCAAGGAGAAGGTTTTTCTTACAACCTCCTAGTCATTAGCAACATCCTGAGGTGACAGTGAGAGCTAAAATGGTGTCAGCTCCCTTATGGAGCAGATCCAAGATATGCAAGTGAAATGTCCTTCCTAGTCCAAGTCTCACGGTTGTATTGGGATGGGAGCAGCAGAGGATTAGGTGTGAAAAACACAAGCTGCTATCAAAACCACCTCTCCCTTCAGTAACTCTTGTAGATGCAACAGTGTGAGATTGATAGAGTACAAAAGGGTCTGCAAACAGGCCATAAAAAAAAAGATGAGCGCTAGCGAGTCACATTGTAGCAGGATAAAAGTTTCTCTCTAGTCCAAAGCCATCTTCATCACATGGATTCATGCTGCATTAACAGCACACATCTACACAGATACGATCAGAATTAAGGAGTAACTTAAAACCCTCCCTTACAAAAAAAAATACGTAGAAAATTCTGTAGCTTTGTATTTTAGCGGTTTAAGTATTTCGGTTTAAGGAAATAGTGATAGATACTTAGGATTTGAGTTTCCAAATATTTAAAGATAACACTTCACTGAGCCATGTGGTTAATGTTATTGAAGTCACCTACTGTACGCTAATGTACTCAGCTGCCCGAGTGTTTGCAGGACGAGACCCTTTACTCATTACATTCATAAATATGAAGGCCAGGAGGGACCATTAGAGTCTGGGCTGACCTCCTGCATAAAACAGGCCATCAAATTTCAAATGCAATATAATTAGGGTTCTCAGGTTTAACTGATAACAGCAGCAAATACCCCCCAGAGACTTTAAAAACATGTCAGGCAAATTTACACATAGAAGGTATGCTTTGATGTGTGTCACTGAAACTTCACTAGAACTAAGCTCATTCATGCTCCAAAGTTCCTGGATACATATATATATTTTTTTAAAGCTATTCCTCCTTCCTGCCTCAGGGAAAGCTGCAAAGACTGTTTATTGTTCTTGTCTTCTTTCCTTAATTTTTTTAAGCCCCTCTCCAGGCAATGGCCTAAGATATTTTTCTCTTCTTGTTATTTACTTGCCCGAAATGACTGTGAATATGGTGCCTGAGGGTTCTGCAGGCTCTCCAAGGACAGAAATTGACACAGCATTTCTTATTTTTTAACCCTCACCAATACCAATAGCTTCAATCATGTTGGTTTTTCTCTACTTTTTAATTACTTTTAGCTAAGTAGGCTTGGAAAAAAACCCCCTCTAATTAACACTTGCTAAGATATTTCAATTTTTATTAGTATTAAAACCATTGAATGACTTATGCCATCACCCAAATTGGCCATGCCACATTTTTCTCCCCAGTGACAAAATTATTCCTTGATAATCATTAGTGCCATCAAATTACAATTCCATGGAGAGCCAGATCAGATGAATATGCCACTGAACATGAACACATAATTGTAAAAGTTGAATGGCAAGCTGTCCAGGACTTGCTGGGGTTTGAGTTTCATATCTACATTGGCATATTTGCCTGTTTTGAGGTTTTTGGTAATATTTTGCAGTTATTCTCACGAAGGCTAAAACTTCTTGAAGGAATCAATAACAGAAAAAAAGTCTCACTTTTTTCGGTGCAAGCTCATTCTTCCGCAGTGATACTACTGAAGTGCAACTGTGACTAACAAAAATCTTCAGCCATGTACTAGCAGGGGCCAAACCACAGTCTGAGCCCAGCCTAACCCACATCCTGCATCAGGGAACAGATACCGAAAACCATTTTTCAGGGTAAATATAAGTTTTGTGTAATACTGAGTGGTAAGTGTGATATTTAGGTAAGCGATAGCATCATGAGACATGATATTTCCCCTGTGGAGCCACCGATGCTTTGGGCAAGAATTTGGAAGCTGGTATAGAGTTGAAAGCAGCAAAGCTATGTGAATTATATTAGTTCCCACCATTAAATATGCATGAACATGGGCTAATATTCATGAATTTGGATCAGATCAGGCTACCCTGACTGACTTCGGACTTCTAGCCAAGCAATTCTTACAGCTAAATACTTTCCTAAACATGATGTGATTTATTTATGGAGATATTTTAAAAACGACCCAGTTACTGAGACTTTATGTATCATATTGCAGCTTTAAAAACTTCATGCCCTCCCTTCCCTCCCTCCAAATCTGCCCTGGTTATGAACTCTAGGAGTGTGGTTTATGGTGGCACCATGGAGACATATCTTCAATTAGGCTCCAGTGGTGCTGGCAGGTACCGCAGCCAATTACCTAAAGTGAAAATGTTTTGGGAAAGGTAGCACTTTTTGTCAAGACCAAGATGATTTCCAGCCTCCAGTTCATTGTTTCAGAACCAGAAGTGCGTAACTCAAACATTAAGCATACAGTAAAAGCATCACATGTTGATTTACACATATATATTGACTAATACTATCAGTGGACTATTTACCTTAATCAATATTTAAAGATGTCACCAGTGATTTAAACGTCAAGTTGTCTCAAAGCAGTCAATAAATGTTCCCATTCATAAGCACGCGCTTCTCCGTTCACTGCGCATTTCCTCTGACTCAGTGAATGAATTTGGTAGAAAATGTTCCTACCAAACATCTCCCTATCTTCATCTACCTAGACTTCAGCAAGGCTTTCGACACAGTCTCCCCTAACATCCTCCTAGGGAAGCTCAGGAAGTGTGGGCTGGATGAGTGGTCGGTGAGGTCGATTGAGAACTGGCTGAATGGCAGAACTCAGAGGGTTGTCATCGGCAGCGCTGAGTCTAGTTGGAGGCTGGTAACTAGTGGTGTCCCCCAGGGGTCAGTACCGGGCCCAGTCTTGTTTAACTTCTTCATCAATGACCTGGATGAAGAGTTAGAATGTACCCTCAGCAAGTTTTCTGATGACACCAAACTGGGAGGAGCGGTAGACACACCAGCAGGCTGTGCTGCCATTCAGCGTGACCTGGACAGGCTGGAAAGTTGGGCAGAGAGGAACCTGATGAGGTTCAACAAGGACAAGTGCAGGGTCCTGCACCTGGGGAGGAACAACCTCATGCACCAGTACAGGCTTGGGGCAGACCTGCTGGAGAGCAGCTCTGTGGAGAGGGACCTGGGTGTCCTGGTGGACGAC
>Ga0065711_1031358_pt1 | contig 29870 bp, 12 predicted proteins | sample Hoacrofraction12_FD_59098 | JGI IMG/M metagenome (GOLD analysis project Ga0065711, IMG submission 59098) | Hoatzin crop microbial communities from Cojedes, Venezuela - Epithelial fraction 12 v2 (version 2) | ecosystem: Host-associated > Birds > Digestive system > Esophagus > Crop | place...
CTCTTCTTCAGGCTAAACAAGCCCAGCTCCCTCAGCCTTTCCTTGTAGGAGAGATGCTCCAGTCCCCTCACCATCCTCATAGCCCTCCGCTGGACTCTCTCCAGTAGCTCCTCATCTTTCTTGAAGTGGGGAGCTCAGAACTGGATACTGGAATCTGTGTTACCTGACAGATTTCTGCTAGCAGGTGGCCAGCTGGGTGGGTGGCAGCTTCGCACATCGTGCCTGTAATTCCCGGTATCGCACAGCCTGTCCCCTCTTATAGAAGAGGCTGCTTCTTCATCCCAATTTTGATCTAGATGTTCCATGGATCTTTATAGAATAATTTCTCATGTTTTTATGTTACAGCACAAGTGGGACTATATAGGCCACTGAAGGCTTAAGTCAGGCCTTAAGCACTAATTAATTCAGTTAATACTGCATGTAATTTAAAAGGTTGTTGTATTGTTTTAGCTGTAATCAATGCCAAATTTCCCTGAGCGTTAATTTTGTCATAGAATGTGGTCAAGAAATCTAAACTGTTTGAGTAAGCCATCAAGAAAGTAGTTGCATTTAGCACTTTTATTTCATTTAAATAATGTAGATATGGGCATGGCTGGCTGTGGAGCATGGAGGTGCTTATAGCTTATTTAGAAATATTGTTTCAGTATTTAATATGACCCAACTAACAATTCAGTTTTAAACACTGGTGTGTGAACTGCTACCACTGATAGAGCTGAGAACAGTTGATTTGATTTTGCACACAGAAGATATTTCACTGTTAATTTTAGCTCTAGACTTTCAAATGAGGAAAGACGTACATGCAGGCTGGGAGGATGGCTGTGATAACTGGAGCTGTGTTTTAACTGAGATGAAGAATTTTGCTTGCATATGTAAAACAAATGTACTAAAAAAGTAAACTCACTGCCACCAAAACTGAAAACAAGGCACTTTGGAAAATATATGCTGATATATAACTGGCTAGAATTTCCTTCATTTTGCAAAGCCACGAGCCACATGCATCAGCTCACCACAAAGTCATTAGGTCTTTTTAAACTCAGATGAAAAACATTAACAAATACCACAAAAGGCTTTAGTATGGCCCCTTTGTTCATTCACATATGGCAGTTTATAACTCCTGCACCACTTGGGTCATGTGTTTGTTTAAGCTGCCTCCATCAGGCCAGCCCTGAAAGAACAAAAGACATCTTGAGCGATCCTAAGCAGGAAATGGGCTAATCTAAACATGGCTTGTGACACTATAAGTAGAATAGAAAGGGGAGGGATTGATTAGTCATTAATGTCCAATTGACTCCATATGGATGTTGCAATAATAAAGGCTTTTTCAGTGCAGTAGCAGAGTTATTGAATTAGAGGTTTATATTTCCTCAGAGCTGACCTTAGGGAATTCCCTTTTGGTTCTTCTTGTTGATGTTTTAAAGAGAATGGAGTCTCTTAACAGGAAAAATAGAAGCCTTATCATAACTGAGTGTTGCATGGATGTAGCTAACCTGAGCTACAGTATATTCCCACCTCTTAGTATTTACTTAGCACATTTCAGAACCCTTGCAGGTGAAATATTTTAGAGCCTATTTAAATATTCCTGTATTTCATGAATCACTCACGTCTTTCTCAGTTTTTCCCCCCCTTTTCATTCACTGACATGCAGCCTACAAGAAAAGTTCAGCCCTCAAATCCCAGCTGAATAATATTTGTTCAGCGTTTGGAATGAATGCAGGTTGAAAAACAGACACTTCCCTGCAGAACATCTGTGCCACTGTGTGACTACAGGCATCCCCATCCTGGAGCTACTCATGTTTCCCAGTGGGTGTTAGTTTTGACTAGTGATGACAAGACCTGCCAGTAATGACAATAGTTCATGAGATGATACCCGTTTATTTGCCTCACTTACTGGTAGTAAAGAATGATAAAGTCTTCTGAATGTGGATGGAGATGAAGAAATAAGAGGCAGGCAAGTGGAAAAACAAATAAATGTTACACTAACACTGCTACAGGTCACTTGGAATACAGTGAAGCAGTAATTTTTGTAACCGTCTCCAAAATTGAACATTGAACTTAATAACTCCAAGTAACAGTTAGCTGATTATTCTTGTATTCTGAACTTTGCAAAGCTTCTTTTGTCATTGTATTCTTCCCACATTTGCATGTTTCTATTTTATTTGAAGTATTGCTGTATCTTCCATAAAGGCTGCATTTGTCTGTCCACAGGTTAAGAGCAGGAAGGGAGACTGCCAAGCCGGTTTTTCATGCTCCCTGTTTTTATAGTACTTCCATGTTTATGAGTAACCCATCTCTAATAGTAAAAGAGTGACTCCTGTTTGCATGTTCATTAGGTTCTGGTCTCTGCAATGCAAGCTGCTAGCAGCGCTAGTTGTACTACCACAGACAGGGCCAGATATTTTGGAGGTCGCAATCAGTCTTTTCCAAAGTAGACAAAATCTTCTCAGCTTAATGAATAACTGATGACATGAGCTTTACTACTTACCAGTCACTTCCACACTAGGAACCTAGAATGATTGCCTTTATTTCTATAGATCCTATCTTGGTATACGCCCATGGAAGATGGTATGCAGTATATTCCCTGGTCGGAGTCAAAGGAAGTGTATCACTTCAAACATGAATCAATGGCCAGAGTGTGAAGAGTAATTAAGCAATAACAGAGTGACGGATAAACATTTTTTTCTTTTTGCTGTCACTTCTTTTCTTTTTCTTTCCTCATCTTTTTCTCTCCTCATATTTTTCTCAACCTTTTTTTGCTCCTTTCTATCACATTTATTACTGTTTGCATTCTGGTAACACATAAAGGCCCACTCTGAGGTTTTGTTGTGGTAAATGATGTATAAAATGGAAGGTAAAACCACATCTCATTAAAGAAAATATGATCGACCCTAATGTGGCCAAGATTTCAGGGAATATGCTAAGAGATGCTGCCTGTCCTAAAATTCTTGACATTATAGAAGGTAAGTAACTCAGATAAAGGCAGGAATAAATAAGTAATTACATAAATAAATAAACAATGTAACAATTGCTACTGTATATTTGTTAACATTTAATTCATGTGAAAATGTTTCTCTTTCCTGTTGATGATCAAATTCTTTTCTCTTTCTAAAGAACAGAGATTATTCTTCCGCTGCACTGTCATTAGAGAGCAATCAGTCTCTTTTGGAACAAAAATATTGTTTCAAATTACTTTAATGAAGCTGTAACATTTTTTGAGTCATTCTGTGGTGTTCTTTGACCCAGTATTGTCCCTAGAGTCTGGTATGGAATGCAGCTTCCACAGAGGAGCTGCCTGCCATATATCCACAAAAAGTGATCATTCTCCTCTAATCTGCTTTTAGTTTTAAATCATCAGTCAGGACAATTTGAGCAAATCCAAAGCATCTAGGAAGTGAGGCAGTCCACACCCTCAGAAGCTAAAACTGTCACTTTGAGGACAGTCCCAGCCTTTAGGCCAAAGTGTAGACTTCTTTGCCAGCTAAGCCATTAGGGCAGCCAAACTGTACTGCTTTTGCAATAATTTTTAGTTCTTACCAAGCTCTTAATTCTGAAAAACTAAACCTCCTCCTGTGATTTCCCAGAGAAGCTGTGGATGCCCCCTCCCTGGAATCGTTCAAGGCCAGGTCGGATGGGGCTTTGAGCAACCTGGTCTAGTGGAACGTGTCCCTGCCCATGGCAGGGGGGTTGGACTAGGTGATATTTAAGGTCCCTTCCAACCCAAAACATTACATGATTCTATGATTGCAGTATGAACAGTAACTAGCAGATACAGCATTAGTTGCCATAGAGAGACAGTTACCAACTTCTTCCTCTTTTCTCACCCTTCATTAGTAGTACATTTAATTTTATCTGTTATTTTGGGTTTATTATTTATTAGACTTTCCTGAAAATATTTCCAGAAAGAATTAAAGCATCTACTTCTTTTCAGTTGTATATATCTTTTCTTCAAAAATTTCAGGCATCTTTTTCAGCCTCTGTCAGTACTATAATTATCACAATAAGAAAAAAAATCCATACTTTGTAAAACCTGTTGGAACTGTTTATATAGGGCACAATACTGTCTAAATATCTGATTGACAGGATCAAGTACCTAAGAACAACCTGTTTGAAAGCTTGTTCTTATGTGTTTCAACTTGTAAGGGCTCACTGAGCATATGTGCTTTTTATATCATTAGCGCCTCATTTCTAAGCTAAAAAGGTACTGAGACTTTCTGACTTCCCACCTAGAATCACGTGCTAACAGAAGTATTTTCTTCTAATGTTTGTATGCTGAATATAGTTCTGTAGTTCTGAGGTAGTTAGAAGAACATGGAGATTATATTACTCCAGTTATTTGCAGAAATTAATTTTGCAGCTGCTTTTGTGATGGCGTATGGGTCAACTCGCAAATGTTCCCCCAGAGATCAAGCACAAAGAACATCAACTCTTTGGCTGCTTTTTCAAATCATTGAAGCGTGGACTTGCTTAAAGCAGATACAGCCAGAGCTTCTTGGCCTTCTTGGGATAGTTGTAATTTATTACTCTAAGTAAGAATTGTTTTATAATATAACCTTTCTCTGAAAATAGATCATTTATGGTGGGTTTTTGTCTTCTTTTTCTTTTTCTTTCTATCTAAATTATATCCAGATTAAAAAGACAGCCTATAATCTTGATACCAGTAAAGGTACTCTTTGCCTGCATTAGGATTGAAAGGTCAGGCCAAAATTGTGTTAGAAAGGGCTAAAGACACACTCCTTAGCCATAGTGAATAAGTACCTTTGGGAAAGTAAAAGATGGAAAATCATCATATAGATTCAAATATGTCTTCTTTCCTTTGCTGTGAGTAAAGCAGCTGAATAACAAATGACAAATTTTGCATCAATAATAATTTATTTCTTTTCATTTGTCACCAAGTTCCTAATTACCCACATACTAGTTACAAATGTTATAGTATTATTTTGAAAGATGGGACAACTATTACATGATATATTTGATTTATCTCAAATTACATAGCTGTTTGTCTCAATAAATGTTTCAGTGTTGACTTACTATGTTTGTAACTTATTATAGTGTCACAATAAATATATCCTCTCTCAAAAGATGGCATCTTTGATATGCATGTTCCAAGCCTTCTGACAACAATGGACAGAGCCTCATTAACCACCTCCCCTCCCAAACTGGTCCTACCTGCAGGTTGCTCAGCAAAACTACGGTTCCTTTTTGCAATAAAAACCTGACTGCAGCTGCAGCCTCCTGTAAATGCTGAACACCTGTAGCATGGTACATAACTTAGAATAGTATTAGAATAGTTTTGCATCTCACATTTGCCACAAACCTGTCTTCTTTTATGTGCACGCATGTTAGTATACAAATTGCCAAATTGGTGTCTGTTGTAAAGTAATGGCATTGGAGGCATCATAAATTACCATGGTGATCCTCAGGAGAAGACACTGCCATAAACGAATGAGTGTTTTGCTCTCAGGGTAATGTATGTCTTCATCTGGCCCAGTAGTCAGCATATTGCCCTGTGTTGATGGATATAGTCAGCTTGAAACTACACTACATTTCACTGCACAATAAACACGGCTGTCAACACCATATAAAGCAAAATCAATTTATCCTGTATGGTCAGTGCGTTTTAAATGAAATTAATGTACTGTGGACCTGGTGGCAAAAAGGTAGTGTATTAGTTATGCATCCTCTGTTTTAGGACTTTTTTCATGTAAATGTATTTCCTATATAGATTTTTTAAAATGGTATACCTAACATATAGTGTTTTCACTAAATTAGGAAACTTAGTTTTTGCACAATTAAAAACTTGTGAATCAGTCACTGGAATCAGTATATTTGCAGTGTTTTACTTAGTGTAAAGAACAAATCTTGTATTTTTTTTGCAAATAAATCCATGTCGGGAGCTGGAGTTTGGAAAAAAGGAAACCTATTGCTGTGCTAATTTTTTGTCAAGTACCTTGCTTTTTCAAGGTATTGAATTACATGAACAGCTTGATGAGGCCTAAGACTAAGTATGTCACTCTCCCACTGTAAAGACTTTTTGCCTTTCTTTCACAGCTAAGGTATAACCCTAAAAACATACGTTACCATAACAATTGCAAAAGTCTTTCTGGTAAAAGCATGCCTTTTCTAGGATCGGTTGTCTGTTTCTGCTATATTAACTGGTTCTGCTCCTCATAGTCAGCTCTGTGAACTCTAAGCCTCCATGAAGCTTTGCTGTTTGTGGTCAAGAAGCAGGGCTGGATGCATTTAAAAAAAACGGTTAAGGTTAGCATGTACATGTTGAATTGATGATAGGCAATGACAGGGCACTGGGGTACATTAAAGCACAGCAGACTTGGAGAAACTGGAGTGCTTGTCTCCCATTCAGGAAGCTCCAGGATGCTCTGCCTGTACCTGTTGAAGGCAGACAGTTTCATGATGTATATGTGATAGCATGCTCCAAGACACATCTAAAATTCAACTAAAGCAGATGCGACTTTAAAATGTTCAGCTCCAAATATAATCAGATCCACACAACTAGCAGCATGTATCTGGTGTACTATATAATTTATTTTATGAAATACTTGGCATGTGCTTCACTGCTCAAGCTGCAACGTCTTTGTAAATTACTTGTGTGAACAGGTCTACATCGATTTGGATTCTCAAGTGTAAGTTTTGTGTGAGTTTTGTCGAGCATTCAGAACATGTATGCTATGTTAAAGTCCCAAACGGAAATTTTTTCAAATCTCCATACCTTAACTGGAGAAATATCAGTGCAGTTTGTTTCCTCACTCAGATGTTGATGCCTTCGGCTGGGTAAGCCTGATCAATTACACTGAGATCACTGGATATCCTTTCTCTCTCTGTCTCTCTCTCATAGATCTGGCAGCATAAAGAGAGAGAGAAAAAGAGAATGAGGCTAAAATAGGCACAGCACTGAAAGCGCTTGCATAATCCATGTAATAATGTTTTGCATCCATCTTGTTTCTTCCTGCCCTGACGTTACAGGCAGTAAAGCAATGAATGGCTCTGCAGCTAAACTACAGCAGTATTATTGTTGGCCAACAGGAGGTGCCACTGTGGCTGAAGCTCGAGTCTACCGGGATTCGCGGGGCCGAGCCAGCAGCGAACCGCACATCAAACGACCAATGAATGCTTTCATGGTTTGGGCAAAGGATGAGCGTCGAAAAATTCTCCAAGCCTTCCCTGACATGCACAACTCCAACATTAGCAAAATCCTAGGTAAGTGCAAGACAATGAACAAATCGTGCCTGCGACTGAGCCAAAGCTGAGCGAAGCTTAGAAGTAGCAATTGGCAGAGGTTAGTTATTTTTGGAGCTGTGGAAAGATGAGGTTATTTATATTGGTGACACAGGCTAGTTACTTCCTTCTTGGATATGCAGCTTCTCTAATTTTAGGACATATTTTGTTTGGGAGATGTTCACTGAAATTGGAATTACTGAAACACACAAATGAAGACTCATGGGTTGTTTTCCTTTTCATTCCCTTCCTCTTCCCTTTCTGCCCCTTTCCTAATGCTTTTTATTTTCAACAGCAGAGTCACAGCATGCCTTAAAGACTTAGCAGCATTCGAAAGGAATGTTTCGTGAAATCTGTTGCAAGAGTGTATCCTGATAAAAGGTCTAATTGCAAGACCCCATTAGAAATCACCTGAACTACAAATCACCTGAATGCAAAATGGTACTTGCTGCAGTAATTATTGGGAAAAAATTAATAAAGTACAAAATCAAAATCAAAGGTTTATGTCAGACAGTTGCTGTGTCAAAGAAAGAAACCTGGCACAGTTCAAAAGACATGTACATGCATAGCTTCTCGCATGCAAAATGATGTTTGATTCAAAGTGTTACAATGTTCGAAAAGCTAAGGAAGCATTAGTATCACACAGCTACAACACTGCTTAGTTAAAAGACACCTTAGTATTTAATGTGTATAGATTGGGACGATCAGGGAATATACCATGGGTTATATTATGCCATGGTGCAAATAAATTGGCTCATTTTTGAGAAATTTTGATTTGCTCTTTAAGACCCCTCCAGAGAATTAGAAATATACATGAGAATGAGTGGTGAAATGTTAAAACCTATATTTGCTTTCTGAGTCTTTGAAGTGAAAGAGAGATTCCAAATGTAATAAATAAAAGTAAAAATCAAGTTTCCTCTGTAATCATTTTATTGTAAACTTTGAGTTCAAATACATTCTTACCAAAGTTTATTGCATGTTAGTTCAATCAGAGGCAAGAATACATAGAAATAAATGTTACTTTGTCCTAAAACTTCCAAAATCTTACTTAGTAGTTCTCATATTTTTGTCTACCATATAAGTAAGTTATATGAATAGCCTTTCAGTTTTGTATAAAACCTGCACTGTTTCAGTGTTGGCAGCTGTAGGGAATCTATATTATTTGTGTGCATTCTGTGAAAAAACTATTAGGAGCATAGTAACAGTATTCATTAAAATGTAAACTTCCAGCATAAATATTTCAGAAGTGCCAGCAATTGAGTGTTTGTTAACCATGGAATTAACCTGTCAGTATTTGCTCTGCCACAAATAAGTCTATGTCCATATAATATCTGCGCAACTTTTCCAGGACAATGAGAAAAGAGACTGAAATATTAGAACAGACACAGAGTATTGCTGGCTACGGATAATATTTATACAACTTTTCCATTTGTTGATGCATGAAAAATCTTGGTAAAAGAATAGCTTCCACCCACGTTTACCACAGCTGTAATAGTTTTATTCATCTAAAAGACACCAAAAAGCTATTTTCTGCATTTCTTATCCTCTGAAAAAATAAAATCCCTTCTCTATTTAAGTGTTTAGATAGCTCCTTATAAACAATACAAGCAATCTGAATACTTTTTCCTCTTCCTGTGTACACTGTGTCGATTTTTTAACTTTTTTGTTGGTGCAGCTTTCAATGAGAGTTTACAGTACCTGAAGTGGTGTATATAATTACAATATGCTCTCTGTTTTTCTTCTTTTTTAAATATAAGTTTGTTAAATGTAACTTTCTTGGTGCAGTTCTATGTATTTATTGCATCTGACCAGAAGATAATATGCATAATGGGATCTAAAATATGGTAAGGTGCCCATACAATGCCAAGCTTACATCAGAAGATTAGTACATGTAACAGACCCAGACAGCAAGGGATTTTTCATAATTTTGTTGAATCTATGAGGTTTTGATAACTTTTTCCTGCTACATAGCTAGGTATTAATATCTATTAGTAGGAGCATATACACCAAATCCTTGTAAAACTATCAAAAGAAGCATGTATCCCTAGGCAATGTGTTACGCTTTTAACACTAAAAGTATGGTTGTAGACCTTACTTAAACATAATACTGTGCGTGGTATTTCAAAGGTGTAGAATTATTCACAGATCAATGCTCATATTGTAAAACATTAAATAGTCTGTATTGCAACTTGAGGCTGAGATTTTGAGAAATGACTATTGATTTTAAGTGCACCTATTTAATAGAGATTTACATGTGTTTGGTCTGCAGCAATACTTTAAGTCAAGGTTCTTTTAATGTGTCTCAGGTTGTGCATCCCAATATATATGTTGGCTGATGTAAATTTAAATCAGATTATTTAATTAACTTATTTAAATTTTGTTTATTATGGCAAGAAGGCATGTTGAAATGCGTATGTGTCATGCTAAACCTGCTTTACTTGTGCACTCACTGATGTTTTGTGTTAATAGGATCTCGCTGGAAGTCCATGTCAAATCAAGAGAAACAACCGTATTATGAAGAGCAGGCACGGCTAAGTAAAATCCACCTAGAAAAGTATCCTAATTACAAATACAAACCTCGACCAAAACGTACCTGCATTGTTGATGGAAAGAAATTGCGTATTGGTGAATACAAACAACTGATGAGGTCTCGAAGACAGGAGATGAGGCAGTTTTTTACCGTAGGGTGAGTACTATTGTTGTAATTGTTTTCAAAGACAGAGCATGCTGATTGAAAACAAATAGACTTCTCTATTTAAGTTATGGAGTAATGCCATTTAGAAGGTAAGGATTTCAACCTGTAAAACCTTACTAAAAACATAAGATATGCCATGGCATATGGAGCTATGAGCTTGCCACTGAATGCTGATTATGAGACTGATTATGAAATTCTTTAAAGTCAAAAGAAGTTGTTTCCCATCAGCCTGAAAGGTTTGAATCACGTCTTTTGTGAGTTCTTAGCAAGCTAATCCATTATGGATTAGTAATGACTCCAGGATCTTTTTTTGAATTAATACAAGAACCAGGAGAAAAAGATTATTCCAGTGTAGAATAAGGAGTCAGGAGAGAAGGAAAAAGGACAGGAGTAATAACAGTTACATGGGGAACACACATGAAAGTATGATATCATAGCATGAGGCTATTAGGAATTTTGTTATATATAGCACTGTGGAAAAAATATTTTTTAAAAAGAAATGTTTTAGGAAGAATCTTTCAAATAGTGCACAGATAGACTGGGTAGATTTACAGCTCGGAATATATGGCTCAGAAAGATCCTGGAACAGTTTTAAAAACATTGTCTATTTTTTAACAGTATTTCCTCTAGTCTTCAGCAGAGAAAGCAGCACTATGAAAGATAACAAAAGTCCAGTGAAACAACTGCACCATAACTGATTTCTCTCTCCCGGTTTTTTATGAATTAATCTGTGATGCTCTGTTGCTCTAACACAATGTTTCTGGTGGTTTACAAAGAGTCTAAAAGCTATCTCCCATGCCAGCCTTTCCAAATTCACAATGTTCTGCTTATTTCTCTAATCACAATAGTCTCCTTTTTTTGAGTACTTCACTACCAGATAATTGACCTTGACGTTGATTATGTGCCCTCATTTTTGGCTTTGGATGCAGAACTCCTGTTGCAGTCAATTATTTGCGGTGCAGCCTAAAACAATGTGGACTCTTTCTTCAATCAGTAAATATAAGTTTTTTTGATATCTTGAAATAACCTTCCAGTCTATAGTTTTGACATTGTGTTTTATTCCTAACTCTAAGGGAAATTGTTTACTAATAGGCTTCCATTAAAATTGTACATAGAGCTCTAAATAGAAATCTGAACTTATACAGCACATCACAAATTGTATTCAGATTGAGGGAGTGAAACTCTAGCTTATGTTTCCAAAGCAGATTGACAGACCAAATCATATCTAGACAAGAAATGCAAAAGAAATGCCAAAACAGCAGTCTGAACAATTTGAGAATTGTTTGCTAATTCAAAACAGTATTAAGCATAGCACTTTACACATTGGAAGTGGTGGCTAAATATGGAAGTGAATATGGAGGATGGATTTAAGAAATTTCTGAAAGTGCCTACTTAAACAGTGATATTGTGATTTTAAAAAAATATAATGAAAATTTTTCAAAACCAAATTGCTGGTGCAACATAAGTGCAACATCTTTCTCATATATAAAACAGTAGGATCACAAAGATCATGAGAATGTCATCATTTTCTTAAAAGGATTGGGTCTAATTCGTATGCATGCTAAATCCACTTCACCGTGCTCTATCCACGTTGCAGAAGTTTTTGAGTAAATTACTGTTGTGCACTTACATAATGATGCAGTGGACTTTACCGGAAACAACAACTTCTAGTTATGCAAGTGATGAAAAATGGGGTATGAAGTCTAATGGACGCGTTCAATAAAGGTGAAATGAGATCCATGTTGCAGCTCAGTATGAATATAAATTTTGATAGTGAGGAAACACAGGCTGTGATTTTCAAATATTATTTCATGCTTTTCTGTAGCTTCCCACTGTTGCCCCACATGCCCTTTTTCCCTAAAGAAAAACTAAAACAAAATTCTCGGATGAGACCAAGCAAAAAAGGTGAAAAAAACAGACTAGGATAGCTTTTTTTAGATGAAATGTAAAACATTGCATCATTTATTTCAGCAGAATAGTTTACTGAGTAATAAAAAGCAACATTTCATCCAAATCGGATTATAATTAAGTGAAATGCAGTAATTGAGCCTATCAACTTCTTAAACTTATTCTTCCTTGTGTTTAACGTAAATATCACATAAAACATCAGCTGGAACAGTTTTCCTCACTGACCTCATACACCCATCATTTTTCCACTGTTCTGATGGAACAAACAGTATAAACCGTCCTTCAGAACTGTAGACGTGGGACTTGAGATGCAGTTTCCTTTTCAGAATGAAACAGGAGACAACTGTGGGTTTTAGGACTGAATATACTTTGTTTACAGTAAATATTTCAGTGTAAGATAGAGAACAAAACTACAAAATAGACTCCAATGAAATGTGCAAAGCGCTTCCTGCTGCTTGAAATCCTGCTGGTTTTTCTTTTTTTTTAAAGAACATACCGACTAAGTTGGGAAAGGGTGTGCCAAAATGGCAAAAAAATTTGTCATCAGAGAATAAAAAGATAAATAGGAGTTGTGTGAACAGAGGGATACACCTTCCAAACAGGTGGATAGATGAAAGTATAAATAGCAAGAAAAATTATATTCTTTCATATTCGTGTTTGGTATTCTCTTATATCAAATGTACGTTTATGGCCTAAGCAGTACAGTAAGGGCTAATTCCCATCAGATCCCCTTGGGTGAACCATTGGCTAGCATAGAATAGTCCTGCCATGTGTACAACTAAAACAGCCCCCACCACAAACATAGAATTTTACACTGCCTGAACTTCTAAGATGCAAAAAGCTCATACTGCTTACTTCAGTGAGCTTCATTCTTTGATAAACATTGGTAAGATGCACAAAAGTTGTTTTGAGAATCTCAATACAAACTAGCCAATAGAGAAATAAGCTAATGAATGGCCAGGTTCTGTTCTAGTTTTTAAGAAAAGTTTCCAAAGAATTGAATGAGAGTGAAGATTTCTTGGAATAAATTGGGTAGAAAATTCATGTTTTGAGATAAATGTTATATATGTGATAGACCAGCACCAAAATCTAGTAAATGGCAAGTATTTTAAAGAACAGAGTGGAACTTAAAATGTGCATCGGGCTTATATTGCATTCCTACATGAATGAATTTTGTTCCAAATGAGGCAGATAATATACAGAAATAATTCATGTTTAATGCAGAGTATATTAAAAAATTGCTGGTTTTAATCTAGTGGAAGCTGAATCTGAAGCCAGCTCTGTCTTTAAAATAATTGAGTTATTTTTAATAATAAAATTATTAATGGGAATTTCTGAATGATAACCTTAGCGTAAGTTAATCGCTGAACAGACTTCAAGTGATACACAATTTATCTTCAATAGTACTTTTTTTGTAATGCATAAATAAATGTGAACTAACAAATGGATCATATATAAACCATAAATTGAGACATTTTAAGTTAAGAGTCTGTCTTTTGTTGCCTTGTCTTACAAAAATAATTCAGTTCTCAGTCATTTTTACAGTCTAATACACTCTAAATACAAATATATGATATATACATTTCTCTGCAAAATGATGTATGCAGTAAGTTTTTTGGTGTTTTACCAGTGTAAGATGTTTAGAATAAAGCCTTTATAGTGTTTATAACTACTGTACACACATAGTCTGAATGTTGCTAGACTACTGTTTTGAATACGGCTGTAATATTATACTCCTGTAGCTTGAACTTAGAGTAAGTACACAATGGGTGCTTTTGTGAGGTTTACTGTTATTTCATTCCTTCTGGGAATGTAAGTTTCAGGGGTGTGTAGCATACAAGCATTTTCCTTAATGTAATCGATTTTGCTTCAGTCATTTAAAGAGCTGTCAGAAAATAGCTGGGAAGGGATCAGAAAACAATGGTAATTTGCTAATTTAAACGTTTAGCTAGTTTTGCAAAAGTCAGAAGTGGAATATTCTCCAGGAAAATCCTAAGAATACTAATGCCACAAACTTGTGAGCAGGTCAATTGGTTTAAGAATTTTTGTGTTACCTCTTTTTTTTATTTACCTAACTATTTTGGGCCAAAGCTTTGGCCCCAGACCAGACAGACATGTTAGCAATGCTGGCAGAGCAGAGGCAAGCGACCTGTAGTAATTGGCCACATAAGGATTTCTTTGGCAAAGAGGAGATGGTGGAGACAGAAGTGGTTTGGAGCCAGAGCATGTAGTCATGTGTCACCGTTCCTCACAGATCTGGAGACATAGGAAGATTAATGCTGGGTTCTGGAAATCTTCACCAGGCAGAAAACATCCTTGCTTTAACCATGTGCAACTGAGCTGAATTGTAACCTGTAGCTTGCAGTAAAGTATGTTTTTATCTCCTCACTCCAAGGTCCTATGACTGGCAAAACTCTAGCTAGATACAAGGATTAAACATGTTGAAATTAATATTATAAAAAATATCATTAACATGAATGCCTTTAAGAACTACAAATAAAAGAAAACATAATGGCCAGAGTCATAGGTTAGAAACTCCAACTCTTCCTTTCAGGGAGAGTGGTTAGAATTTAAATCAATGCTCTGATTTCTTCCCTCTTCTCCATCCTATAAAATTTAATTACTTAGAAAAATTAACACTCATCTCCAGTAACATATGCCATCCATACAGTTTGTGATATCTTGAAATAAGGCTTTCTGGGATGTAATGCAGCAGCTTGAGTAGAATTTACGGTGACAACCTGATCAGCTCTAAATAATAACAGGGCACAAGTGAGAGGCAGGTGTCCAGTTACTTGGGGTGTGTGGATGCCCATGTTCAAATGCTAGCAAATTTTTGCTAGCAAGTGGGTAGCAATTTGAGACACTTCCCATTTAGGTGGTACACTTACCACATGTTTACAGTTCTACGGTGAGATACAGGTAATTTAAAGCTCACAGTTATTACCCACCCAGCAGCAGGCATGCAGGCCACATCTGACTTTTTTTTAACATGTAAAAAAGAACTGCATTTATGAATGACAAATTCAGTAAGCCTTTAACTTTCCTGATACACTGATCAAATTCTTCACCAGTTAGATTAATTCTATGGTTAGCCATGCATTTGGTGCATTCTCAAGTGAAAGGTATCTCTGTAAATTCTTCTTCATTATGGTCAGATGACCGCGCCCTTTATACTTTGAAATGGGAGGTACTTGGACAAATATACCCTGTCCCATGGAAATGTGGATATGCAAAAGAGTTTTGCTGACTTAATAAACATTTGAAAGAATATCTGAATTTCTTAACTTAGTCTGTCCTTTCGGGCTTAACACTGACAACCATCACTTTATCAAGACACCTCACAGCCCTAAACAGATCTTGGTTTTCCTTCTTGCTGCTTATAAAAAGGCAATTTGCTTAAAAAAAAGTGCAAACTTTTCTGGAGGGAGAAGTAGGAATGGATATTAGGGTTCTGATCCTTAGTGTCATTTATAACACAAGAGCAGCTTGCACACAATCATTCTTTGAGTATACTCTACAACTCTTATTAGAAGAGCTGTAAAACCTTTTCTCAAAACATCTTTTGGCATTAATATCATGATGTTCTTTGATGAACGCTTGGGTATGCTTTGTTTTGTGAATATATTTCAAGAAATATTGGAAAAATATCAGTGCCAGCAGTCTTTAGATGGGCAGATTAGAGAGAATTAAGTGTGTATGGCCTGGTGACAACTATGTAGAATTTTGCTGTGACCATGTGTGGGTTTCTTTTTCCTTTGCTTTGTGGAAACAGTCATTCATGTGAACATTTTCTGCATCTAAAAGTTGTGGAGGAGGTACATGCAGGTTTTTAACAGTAATAGTTTATACTCCTGACAACATACAGTCCTAAATCAGAAATGTTCCCACGTGAGGTAGGTGTTCAATTTTATGGATAAAGTATTGAAAGATGTTTGCAGAGACTCTCTTGCAAGCAAATACATTGGCTGAAAATTGTTTTCACAGAACATTTATCAGACCATTTAAAAAGTGAAAATTTAGTGAAAAATCCCTAGCTGTTTGTAAATCATCTGCAAATCATCATTTGCAAACAGGAGTATAATGACTGTGTCAAATGAATTACTGCGAAGTTTTTGCTTGCTGCTAGCCAGGTGTACCATACTTACACAACAGATGTTTGAGTTTCTCAAGCTGTGCAGAGGCTTTAAGAGTTGGACTAGCAGTACCAGCAACAACAGTACAACATGCTATTTTAATATTATCTTACACAGATTGTTCATGATTTGACTGTCTGTATTGGTTCCCAAACTTGAAGGACTTCGGTTTCTCAGTAACTCTGTTGTGTGATATTTATCAGAATGGAGTTTGATCAATGAGCCATAAAGACTCACCATTTAGGGTCTTGCAAATAAGCTTTACATTATTTTGTGTATTGATTTAGCCAGTGCTAAAGGATTTTTGAGAGACTGGTTTATGGAAAGTCCTTTTAGCGTACAATGACACAGTGGTCAAGAAGTTACAGATTCGTTAGACTATTCAAACACATCTGACACTGTTTCTTTCTCCTGCTAAAATTATATAATAGTTCTTTAATACTTGGCAAATATTGCCCTAAAGAAGGTTGGGAATGCATTGAAATGTATGATTCTTTAAATAGATTATACAAATAGGCATGTATGTTCAATAAATAGTCAATACCAAACCAGCATCTTCCAGGGCACATAGGTATTTCTGGCACTGGAGAATATTCATTCAGTGTTACGTGTAAACTATGATGTAGATTCTTTTCCTTCAGACAAGTTACATCCCTTCTTCTTCTCTTAGCCTTACTAAAGGTAATGATCTAGAAATAATATGAAAATATTTGTATGAGTATTTTAATATAAGAAGTATGTTATCAGTTAATTAATCCAAATATAAGAAGTAGATTTAATTAATTTGTAGCCAATAAGGGCTTGACCACGGAATGCGTTCAGCAGCCTGACCTCTACTCAGCAAAGCATCTGAATATACGTACATTACTGTAAGAAAAGATATTGCATCACTTAGTACAACTATATACATGCTTACAGTAAAGCTTGTGTTGAATTGCTTGACTGGCAGTGATACAAGCATATTTTAGTTGAAGTGTGGTATTGCTCCAGTATGTTTAAAATCACACATACATGAAAAAGACAACATTACATAGTGCAAAGTTAGACATCAGAAGAGAAGATGTGTCAAAAGTAGAGGTAGTGTGTACTTAACTGAGTCTTCCCATGTATTTGCGTTGTCAAAATAAATCAGATCTGACACTGGCTCCTCAGGAGGAAGACTTAATTTCTGTAGACTGTCCATTATCATAGGAAAAAGAACATTTATTCTTTTTTTTTGAAGTACTTTGCTTCAAAAACTCAGGCTTACACATTAAACCCTGAAGAACAAGTGGCATTCTGATCACGGATTTAAATAAAAATCAAAAGCCAGCAATAAAATATCTAAAGTATTTCTAAGTGACGTAGGAGTGTACCTAGCGCTTAAATAGTAAATTACATACTTACAGTTAGACAATGTTACTTAGTCACCTCTCTGCCATTTTAGGTACTTACAGGTAATCTTGAGGTCCTGGCACTAACGCTAGCTCTTGTCAGGAGTTTGGAGGATTTAGATTTTGGATACATGATCTCTAACAGTAGCAGTTAGGCATCATACGGGTGCCTGAAGCCTTCTGATGATCTCTGTCCAAGCGCTAGTTTGCAGTATGGTTTAAATAAACACACAAAATACATAAAAGAATCAACGTCTGGTAGACACTAAACAGTTTACTGTCCAATTGTCTTTGGGGGGAGCTAAGATGAACAAATACCTTACAGGACCGGACTGTGAACCCCACAGGAATGCATGCAGCCTTTCGAGAAAACTGCCCGCTTTTCCTTCATTTGGACTTGCAGAAGTTCTTCCCTCCTCTGAACACAGGAAATCACATTCCCCTCTTGTTTTTCTTTCCAGACAACAGCCTCAAATTCCAATCACCACGGGAACGGGGGTTGTCTATCCTGGTGCTATTACCATGGCAACTACCACGCCATCACCTCAGATGACATCAGATTGCTCAAGCACCTCTGCCAGCCCTGAGCCCAGCATCCCTGTCATTCAGAGCACTTATGGTATGAAGACGGACAGCGGAAGCCTTGCTGGAAATGAAATGATAAATGGAGAGGATGAAATAGAAATGTACGAGGACTATGAGGATGATCCCAAATCAGACTATAGTAGTGAAAATGAAGCTCATGAGGCAGTCAGTGCCAACTGAGGAGTGTTCACAGAATTAAAGTACTCAGACTCATTTGGGTTTTTTGGGGTTTTTTTTGAACAAAAGTTCTTAAAGAGCCTGCATGCATGTGTGGCTCCTACAGTTACATCAGCAGAATGGTCTTAAATGTTTCTTAATGTGTGACAGATTGTTTCCCTAATTTCTCATGAACTTGGGTTTTTTTGTTTTTGTTTTTGTTTTTTTTTTTTAATTTAGATGAAGACATATATTAAATATCAGACATCAGGACTTGAAAACTTATATGAATCAATAGCTGTCTTACAAGTCTTATCTTTTGTCTTTTTCCTTTTGGATGCTGATAAAGGTTTAAGTTACTGTTTTAGATGGGGGTTATACATTCTCACTCAGGTATGCTGTGCCAGCCTACAGGTTGTGAATGTGTTTTTATTCTGGATTATTTTAGAAAACAAAAACTGCAGATTTCATATTGTGAAACAGAACAAGTCCGCAACTGTGCACATCTGTGCATCATATCTTGTCTTTAAAAAATAGTCTCTGAATTCCATTTTTTTCCATATGTATGGCTGAACTTCTGATGTGCCAAACTTTTCATAACTTTTGAATCTTAACATTTAAAAAAAAGTCTTAAAGGAGACACTGTAAAGTCTTAGACAATCCTTTGGCATCTTAAAAAAATGATATACAAAACCTAATTTTTTCCAGAATATGGTAAAGTACTCAGGAATCTGGAGACAGGATATTCTTAAGTAGTGAACATGGTTGCCATAGTGCATGTGCCCAATTGCTTTTGCCTCTTGATGTGCCATTAGTGTGAAATTTTAAGTAAGCACAAAAGAGCGATCACCAGCTATGGACGGGCCTGTCTTAGCAATGTGAGGCCACCTCTGATTACATTCTCTACCCCTTTGCTTTTAACCCTTGCATTCAGTCTTAACACATTTTCTCTTAAATAAGTATTCATTCCAGAATGTCAAGGGTCCAAATACTTAATATTTATTTTTAAAAGTACTGTTGGTGGCATTACACTTACAATTCCTTATTGATATTTTAAAGAAACCTGTCTTTCACTTCCCCTAAATTACACAGGTATATGAAAATAAAAGTGCGCCTGCTACTAAAATGAACATGACATTTATGAATAAGAAATTCAGTTGTTCCTCTAACAATGTATGTTCAAGGAGCACTTGGAAACACTCTGCTAGAAGTAATGCAAAATAAAGTGAGTACTTTTATATGTACATACAGTACAAATATTCCTAAAAAGTTGTGGTTTTAGTTATAAACCTCCACACTTAGACAGACAGCAAAGGCATCTGTAAAATCCAAACTTCATGTAGAGTCCACCATGATGAATTTTCAGGGCCTGTAGAATCCTGTGGTGAATCATGGCTCCATGCATGATGTTCCTGTTGTCACCTGAAGGAACTGTTTGTTACCTGGAGTATTTATGCAGTGATTTATATGTGAGACTCCTAGTGGGGAAGGGAAGGCCACACAAATATCTGACCTGCAAAGCTGGGAAAATGGTGCATCCAAAATTTTTATTGAATATTATTCATGTGGGAATGTGAGCCAGGTCTTGATGAATGCTTGTCAAATGCTTTGGGATCTTTGGATGTAAGGTGCTACAGAAACTAAAATTTTTATTTGTATTACTACTAGAAACAATGCAATTGCTAGAGAAAATTCCAGGAAATATACAAGAGAAAGATATTCAAAGATTGTGAATTTATTAAATTTCAGAGAGAGAGAAGAAATTGCCTTTATTTTTTTCCCTCACACTCCACTCCTGTTCACAAATACATCACTGAGTGTGTGTGTATATATATATATGTATATGTGTATATATATATATATATGTATGTGCAGATCCAGTGGGCCTGATGAATACATGTGCTGCAGCGCCTCAACTCCCCCAGCATTTATTTTGAATTGGATATGTTCAGCACATTGGTGATAAATTCAGACTCAGGCTGAGAGGCATGAGTGGGCCTAGAGCAGCTCCTCTTGCAGTCTGTGGGAATCTTCCCACAGAGCTGAACGGGCTTTGTTTAGCACCCAGACAATGAGAGAAGTATAGTGTTAATGTTGGCTATCCTCGTGCTATCAACCTATCTTGCAGAAATTAATGGGAGGTGCAATGACAAGATGCTGTACTGGGAGCAGCCATTTTCCTCATAGCCCCACTAATACCTGTTTGAGCAGAGGCAGCCATTGTTGCCACTGTAGGAATCACATTTAAATGTGTGAGAACAACCCCCAAGACAAAGAAGATTGTTCAATTTACAGGACAATTTATAAAGATAATGGCATAGAAACACAATGGTCAAATTTCTCTGACCATTTTGTAATTTGGAACAAAATGCTATATTTTTAATATTTATTTAAATGTGTTAGTCCATGTCTAATAAGCAATAAACTGGTCTAGCCAAGACTTTAAAGGCATATGCTGTGTCGTTAGCTGGTGAGCGCCCTCTTTAAGCTGGCTAAGGTACTGATAGAAAGTGGTTTTTGTTCTTTTAATTGCTTGGGAATTTGAACTGGTTTTAATACATTCAGCGCAGACTGGGGGGAGGATACCATTATTTCCTAAAAAAAATGACTATTTATTAATGTCTTAACATAATTCTCCAGTTAGAAGTGTCTCTCGCTCCCCCCATGTCACCTTCTTTCTCTCTTGCTCTCTTTTTTTCTGGTTTTGTTGCATAGCTAGAATGCTGTATTGCTAGTGTTGTATTTTATGTAATTATTTTTTTGCACAAAGGCAAACATTTAGATTAGTTGGTTAATTTTTTTAAATTTTATGACCATGCCAAAATAATATTCTGCAGGCTTGTGGAGAACAAAGGACTGTTCTTTAGGACTGAAACTTGATTTTGCTTGTAGTACAAAAAAACACACACTCACAGATGTTGTTTCGTAAGTGTTATAAGCACTGGATATAAATGGTATTTTTTATCACTTCTGACTAATGTGAAACTGTTGTACGAAAACTACATGAACAAAAGTCATCTGTTTCGACTCGTGTGGGCCTGCCTCACAGTTGCCGGATTTCAGTCATTTTTATGTCTTGTTATTTCATTTATTTATGCAAAATACATGTATGTATGAACACTTTGTTTTAGCTCCAGCCCTGCCTCAGTGCTGATGCTCTGAATGTTAAAGCCACATTCTTGAAAATGACTGGCTGTTCAGGAATCACCAGCTGGTAAAAATTGCATTTATTGGCTGGGGGAGTGGGAGGAACATATTTGAATCTGAATTGTGCATATAAGCATTTTATTCTATTTATTAGCCGACATTGGCTCTAAAATGTCAGTAGAAATCAAGGAAGGACAATCATAAGGATAAAAACCAACATTTTTACTTTATTAATTGGAGCTCAAAACAAAGTTTTTGATGAATTTACCATCTCATTTTAGAATTTTTTTAAATTGTGTAAATATAACATAGGAAATAGAACTTTATTTTTTGTTCATGGATACTTAGTGAAGTATAAGTTATGTATTTACTTTTGTTCTATATCAGTGTATGTTGGTCCATATTAAATGCTGACAAGTCACTGTACCTCATGTAGATGCTGAATTTACACCCGCAGTGTGAGCGCAGTATTGTGGACCTGTAGCTGGGACAGCAAGATGCCTCACTTGTGCTCTCACTAATTTTTAATAGCATATTCCACAAACACAGAATACTTTCTTCTTTTCAGAAAGTCGCTACATTAAACATATCAAATTTCTGATACATTTGATAGGAAATGCAGTCAGTCTTCTGAATCCAAGTAAAACTGATGAGATGTTTTACTTCTTGACAAGAATGGCATTTGGAAGTCAAAAGCATATCCCTGGAAAGATCATCATGACTAAGGTGGACCTTGCAATGCAATCAAGACTTAATAATATCAAACCTTTATTTTCTACATTCGTTAAATCATGTTATTGTCCAGGGGACATTGTTCGCACAATACACAAAGAGGACTTGTGGAATTGCTTGCTAAGCATTGTATTTGAGCCCCCCTTAGTAACTCTGACTGAAAAAAACATCAACTCCATTCAGGTAATACACATATAATAGTAATAATAACAGATACACTATCTTTTCTTTTTGGAAGATTATTAAATACTTATTTTCAAGAGAAGAACACTCCCAAAAGAGTCTGTTACCAGCTAGAATAGTTCACTTCATAAAAATGGAAGATAAAAGTCTTAATGGAAAGAGAACTACTTTCCAGGGTTCAGGTTTACATGGAGAAATGACCACGATGCAGTGGCCCAGTTCTGGTTGGCCTGTATGTCTGGGCATCACCATTTAGCTTGTGAAAACGCCTGCTGAGAATACATGCAATGTGCTCCTAAACCAGCCTACTCAGGTGCAGCATGAGGCAGGGGGAGGGCAAAAGATGGGACTGCTCTGGGATGGGAATGCAAAACAAACAGCAGCGTTAGTCACAATAAACACGATACCCTGTGCAAAGCGTACAGCAGTCAGCTGTGGGCAGATCCTGCTTCGAGTACAAACACAACCACCACCCAACGCAATGTAAAACACAGTCCTCTCTCTGAGTTGCCTTTCTGTTTTGGTTTTTGGTCGTACCAAAGGCATGGCATTTCAAAATCATTTCCTAGCAAAACATACTACAAGATTAACACCCCCATCCTCCCCCAGCAAAACACTTATCTACCTGCTTAGTACTAAGCACGTTAGTACTTCCATGGTGGTCATGAGGACCAGTGAAACGTTGGCATTAAGCAGCGCAAACTTTGCTGAGCCAGGGCCACAGTGCGAACAACTGCACTGGAGATGCAGCCAGCAGAATGTATGATAGAGTTCTTCATGTTTTTAGGAGAAGTTAATGAATGGGCTTGGACCCTTGGTGTTTTGCATGCTTTTTTAAGATTCAAGTTGGCACTTAAGCATGTTCTTTTAAAAGAATAATACTATATGACCTCATTTGATCTTTTACAAAACACTTACTCTTTTTCCTTTAAAACAAACTTCCCCTAAACCTTTTTTTATATAACCCATTAATATCTTTGATTTTTCTCAGATCAAACTACATTTTTGATATGCTGTAATGTCCTGCTACAGAAGGAAAAAAAATGTATATGAAGATATATTTCATTTTAATCCATCGCCCTTTTTTTAAATACCAGATTTGCTGGAAATGGTGACAAAGAAGTATTCTGAGATTTCACACACTGGGTAAAAAGGGGGTGGGGTGGGGTGAACTGGGCTAAAGGAAAACTTATCAAATTGGTATTTATGGCAATATGAAAGCTATAAAGCAACTTAGTGACATGGCTTGCTTTGTAATTTCCGCTTTCTAAAAACCACAAGTGAGGTCCTTGGTGCTCTTGGAGTATGGGGAATGTGCAAATATTTAACTGTTTGTATGCTGCACATTGCAGACCTGCTAGTGTGCATTCTCCGTTTGTCTTCCTTTGTCATTTGTGTTTTGCTTTCTAGAAAGCAAGGTTTTTTTTTTCTTGTACCCTTCTTCAGCTGGTAGCAAACTAGAATGCTTAGCATTTATGTTCATTCATTATTGTATTTCCCATGTAAAAATTTTTTTATTACATTAAGACAAGCTTATAAGCTGTTACTACATAACTTATCTTACTGTAACTCTTATTTCCTGACATTGTAATTTGTTTGTGATGTATATTGTGAGATTGTACTCTATGTTAATTTAATCAGCACAATTCACTGACATGCTGGACTGACATGCTAGCTGCTGTTTCAAATTGTAAAGTTTGTGTAGAGCTGTTGGGACAACTGAGACTCTCTTGTCAAGGTACTATGCTTTGATTCCTATAGCAACACTGTGGGTGCAGCTCTTAACGGTGAGGGCTGCTCATTGGACACCCACTGGCTAACTTAATGGGCAGGTTTTCTTTGTAGAAATTCTATATACAATGCAGGTACCTACCTGGGCCCATGGCCGGTAATTATTTGGGCATTTAGAGGAAAAACTAGTGTCTATTGCTGCTTTGAATATGTTTTAAAGTCTGAAAATGTAAATAGTTTATCAAAAAAAATCTTGTACAGTCCAGTGTAAAGTTTTTAAATGAACTTAAAGGTTGCCATCACATCTCACACTCTCCTCTTGATACAGTAAAAAAAAAAAGAAAGAAAAAAGTTTGCTAAGGATATGGATTTAAAAAAATCTGTTCTCAATTTAAAAGAGAGAATAGTTATTCTTAGCTCTGCTTCATTGCATAAACAGACTTCTTGGATTTTGTTGTGCAGTATTGACGTGAGGTAAATTAAATATTAAATAATCTTTCAGTGGTACTTTTAAGAGTCTTCTCCTCCTCTGACTCAGTTATTAATGGAAAAGACAAAATTGAAAGACACTGTCCATATACAGTATGTTCTGGTGTACGTTGGCACCTTACCTACATGTTTCGGGTGGGGGGGATTTTTTTTTTTAATTTCTTTTCTTTTTTTTTTTTGCACAAGGTGCTTTCCTGATATGTTAAACATGTCATCCTTGGGTGATACAGTATATGCCATGATAGGGGTTTAAACCCCTCAGGGGAGTGTCTATAAGACTGCCTATTTATGCTCATTTACCTCAAGACTGTCCTCTCTACCCTTAATCTATTCACCATCACTCCATCTTTTGTACTGCTGTTGACACTTACAAATTAAAGATAAATTTTGTTTTATGAGATGTGTGTGTGACTTCTTCTATGCATCCCTTATTATTCCTTTGAAGTTAGTACTGAAGATTGACCATGAAGTGTTGACGGACAGAAAATGATACTAGGCCTGTTCAGCTGCCCTCCTTTAAATTTAGCGACTGAATCTTCCAGCTGTTAGGGTTTCCCCATGCTTTTCCATTCTATAAAGGCATTTATCAGCCTCTGAAATCCATTAACACCATATGTTGTAAAAGACAGGCATGATAAGCAACCTAATTTGACAATATTCACTGTGTACCATCAATTTTGTAAGCAGGAAGGGCTGTTGGTAGCAACATAATCTCAGAAGGATGTTGTGTATAGAAATGAGACAAAATGGTTCTCATGTTTCTTCTTTCTTTGCCTTCCCTTTTTCCGCTGCATATAACATTACAGTAACTAACCAAAGTTGACAACAAAAACAACTTACAGTTGCCATATTGCCATGTCTGTAAACTGCTGCCATTTGTGTATTATGATTGGTTTTTGACTCAGTAATTAGTCATGGTGCTCCTAGGAAAAGAATAAATTACGCTGAAGTGCACTGTACTATAATGTAACAGAACATTTTGATGATGCATTACATCAGATTTCAGCGTAGTTTCAGTTGTTGCACAAACAACCCCAAAAAAACCACCACAAAGGGGGAAAGAATCCTTACGTCCCTGGAGACAGCATGATACATGAAATTATTAAAAATTACATACTGCATTATGAATACATGTGATTAAAAACTTCAGGGTTAAAAGTGGAAGCTGCTGACAAACATTATAATGGATATACACATAAATATTGACTTGCACAATTTAAGCTTTGGTAAGCAATCAACTAGTTACTCAGTCAAACTTCAACACTAAAGTGGTCTTGAGGAGAAGGCAGCAAAAAACCTGTTCCACTACTGGATCTACAACAGTTCCACAAAATGTGGCAGTGACCATACCGTAAGTTTGAAAAACAGAATTAGGCACTAGATCACAGTCCAGCTTAAGCTACTAAGGTCAAAGGCACCTGGAGATGAAGCACCGTGTCGCTGGGCCTGAATTTTACTTCCTTGCAGTACATCTGCAATGTGGTCCAATGCTCTGCTGTTGTATTTTCATGTTGCTCCACTTAAGTCAGTGTACGCCATCCAAATTTCATCTTTTTCTCTCTTCCCCACACACACCCCTTACCACATGATTTGTCTCCTTTTCTTGCTGGAATCTGCAGCTATGAATAATGATCAGTAATCTGGTAAACACTGGTGGTGTCAGTTTGGTTCTTACACAGGTACAATAAAAAGCAAGCTGAGGAATGGCATACAAAAAGTCATTGCTTCCTGCAGCAGAATCAGACAAAATGTTTGTCTGACACCTCTAGATGTCATTCTAAAAAAATACACACAAATTACCATGCAGGACAGGGTGGGGTCTCCACACACACAACAGTCTTCGGGAGAAGGTAGTGTGCTGGAGGCTGCAGAGCAGCACACACGTTGTTCCAGATGCCAAGACGTGCAGCGTGCCTAGGACAGACAGGTGGCCATGCACAGACACTCTCTGGTTTCCTTCCCAGGGGGACAGCACCGCTGACCAGCTCACTCGTGCTGGCTTCCCTGTGCTAGCCTTGTTGTCCCTCTAAATGGCCATCTTAACCTTCAGAAATGTTACCAATGATACCATGCACCAGGTCACTGCAGGGGAAAGCTAGCACAGTGCTGGATGAGAAATAAATAAATAAGCCTCTTGTCCTCCTAAGTTACCATTGTTATTCAGTCACCACAGGAAGGACCGACCGCACTGGAAGCCATGCCATGCCACTTCTCTGGCACCGAACCAGCAACAGAGCACAACGAAGATGGGAACTGAGGTTCTCCTGCTGCTCGGGTCCATTCTCCTTCCCTCGGACACATTTCTCCCTCTGGCTGAGCACTGGAATGCAGCCCCAGAGCACAGACTCTGCTCCCCAGCTGCAGGTTCCCCTCCGCACCCACTGCAGTTAGGCATTTTCAGGATTACAAGGTTCGGCACGATGGTCTTGTCTCCCCCCTGGTTACTTGCACCGGTATTTTCCTGGGGCAATTAAGTGCTATCACGGTAGCCCAACAGGAGCAGGATGCACAGGATGGGAGTGAGGCGGAGGAGGGGGAGAAAAATAGTAGTTGATTTATTTCTCTAATATATGGTTTACAATAGAAAATATGAGCTCCAGGCTGTGTCTCTGAGCAGTTAATAACCAGCTGGGTTAAGGGCCTTCAAACACTTCCATTGGTCATTAACTGCCAGGAAGTATCCTTCCCGTCTTCTATTATTGCTTAATTGTATCAAGACTCACTACAGTGGAGGACTGTTAAATCTGTGGATTAATTGGAGTCTGACCCTCAGTAGCTCTAATAATATCAAGGCTTTTGCAGGTTAGCATTTGGGTTCTTGACATGACAGTCCATAGCAAATATCTTCAGAGGTATTCTGCTTTATATTAATGCCTATTGGATGATTGACACAGTAAAACATAATTGCCCTGTATAAATCACTGTGGTCACTTGTATTAAGAACTACTTAGGGACACTTTAATTTACTTTTACATCACAGACTTTAAAAGCTTCTATACTTGTATTAAAACCTACTTAGAGGTCTGGTTGCTGTTGTAGCTCATCAGCAAAGGATCATTCGGTAGGAAAAAAGGTAATTAGTAGAGCTTTAAATAATGCTCAAATAATCAAATTACAAAAGAAATTCATATTGATTATTTGGGTATTTTTTGCCACTCTTCTGGTTAATTAGCTACTAGAAGGACATGTGAAGAAACCAACTAATCATTTTAAATTAGGTTTCAAAAATGGGATGTAAGCTCAACACCTGTAAATGTGAAGTACAAAACCCCCTGACTCTTGCATTACTTCCACAATATGCAGCTTTAATTTTATGAAAGAGGTGTCTCACTCTTCAGACACATGACTGAGCTCCTCTTTAAGCCAGGCCACACAGGGTTATATCTGGAAATCAGGAAATACAAATATTGTGCTAGGATCCACAGATCATGCCGCAGGACCCTGGTCCACAAGACGCTACAATCAGCAAGTGGAAAGGCATCTCTGCCACCAAGATCCCGATCGTGTCCAGAGAAGAGCAAAGAGGCTGGTGAGGGGTCTAGAGAACAAGTCTTATGAGGAGCGGCTGAGAGAGCTGGGGTTGTTTAGTCTGGAGAAGAGGAGGCTGAGGGGGGATCTTATTGCTCTCCACTACTACCTGAAGGGAGGGTGTAGAGAGGCAGGTGTTGGTCTCTTCTCCCAAGTAATTAGTGATAGGATGAGAGGCAATGGCCACAAGTTGCATCAGGGGATGTTTAGATTGGATATTAGGAAAAATTTCTTTACTGAAAGAGTGGTCAGGCATTGGAACAGGCTGCCCAGGGCAGTGGTGGAGTCACAATCCCTGGAGGTGTTAAAAAAATGTGTAGATATGGCACTTCAGGATATGGTTTAATAGGCATGGCGGTGTTGGAGTGATGGTTGGACTTGATGATCTTGGAGGTCTTTTCCAACCTATGATTCTATGATGGCTAATAATGCCTTTATAGCTACTATATGTTCACAACTGATTAGTCACAAATAACCTACAACATTGAAAACATAGTAACTGTCCCACCAGGTTAGACTGCTAGTCCACCTAGCTCACAGAATCACAGAATAGTAGGGGTTGGAAGGGACCTCTGTGGGTCATCTAGTCCAACCCCCCTGCCGAAGCAGGGTCACCTACAGTAGGCTGCACAGGAAGTGCAGTGCTACACTGCTCGGTAGTTTTATGTTCAACAGTGGCAACAGGAGATAGTAGCTAACGAGAGCATCCGAGCCTGGCCAACATCTGCAACTCATTTTCATCTTCCTCCACATCTACAGTCATTGTGTTGGGCTGCTAATGGGTACAGCCCCTTCCTAGTCAGGAACACAGGGTAGTATTTTGCTAGATGAAGAGACTGGGGGCAAATTAGCAGTTGAGCTTGAAGCCTGATCTTTTAATGAAGGACCTTGATAATGAGTTTTGCAACAGCCCTGTTTATTCTTTTAATGTAAGAAAATCAGAGAATTAAAACAGCCAGTCTATGTTCAACTGAATTGCCAAGTCCATCATATGATCTGAAATATTTAGGCTGCTAAACTTCTCCCATTTTTTACAGGATCTGGTTAAAGATTAACAGACTTAATTCAGAAAATCTGGAGATCATAAATTTTAATGATCAAATTACTCAATCACAATGAAATATATTTTATTCAAACATCAGGAAACCCACACTTAATGCAAGACTTAGTTAATTCCACTAGAATAGCTGCAGCTGCTGGAAGACCAAAGGGTAAGTGCTAGAGAGGGAAAAAGAAATCCCCTGAAACCCATCCACCCACCCAATAAAGAAATGCAAGTCTTTTGCCGCATGTTGGGAGATCATGGAAAAACCTTTAGGTACAAAATTCCTATGTCGAGGTGTGTCACTGTAGAGACCAGCAAGCTCTTCAAGTTTTGGCAACTGCAATATGGGCTGAAAGAAAAAGTGGGGGAGAGTTGGTGTAGACAGTCTTACCTGTACAGCTCACCCCATACACAGAGCCTGCAGAATCCCCCCAACACTGCTTTGATGTTACGGGACTCCAACTACAGGAGGGAAGACACTGCACATCCTAGCAGCTTTAGGTTATTTTAAGAAAAAAAAAAAAAAAGGGCTTATTTCAAGGAAAACGAGCAAGTATGGATATTCACATCATATTTCCCTGCGCTGCAGTCATTTGTACTAAGAATGGCATCGCTTCACTTCTCCCGTGCATACGTGTATGCATGCGTAACAGTTTATAAAAAGATTTATAGCTCTTTTGTCATACGCTAAATTGTTCAACGATCATTTGCTGTACTTGCCATTTACCAGTTACTTAAGGTGGACGTCTAAAATGACAAAATTACGAGCAGATTAATGTAATTACTAGAAATCACCAGTCCCTCCTGCGGTCGGAGGGGAAGGCTGGCACAGCGGTCAGCGAGCCCACCGAGCTCAACCGGCTCGCCAAGGACCGTCGGCCGGGCGCAGCCGGGCAGCTCTCGGCCCAGCGAGCGGCGGCCGCCCCTCAGCC
>Ga0065711_1031359_pt1 | contig 29867 bp, 15 predicted proteins | sample Hoacrofraction12_FD_59098 | JGI IMG/M metagenome (GOLD analysis project Ga0065711, IMG submission 59098) | Hoatzin crop microbial communities from Cojedes, Venezuela - Epithelial fraction 12 v2 (version 2) | ecosystem: Host-associated > Birds > Digestive system > Esophagus > Crop | place...
GGATTCCTCCCAGTAGCTCCTTGAAGAGGGCAAAGTCAGCCCTCCTGAGGTCCAAGGTTTTGATCCTGCTTATCGCCCTGCTTCCTCCACGCAGGATCCTGAACTCGACCATTTCATGGTCACTGCAGCCTAGTCTACCTCCGACCTTCACATCCTCCACCAGTCCCTCCTTATTTGTTAATACAAGGTCCAGCAGAGCGCCTTTCCTTGTTGGTTCCTCCACCACTTGCATCAGAAAGTTATCATTGATGCTCTGTAGAAACCTCCTGGATTGCACCTGCCTATGGTCTTCCCAGCTGATGTCAGGAATGTTTCCTGAACACATTGCAGTCCTGCCAGGATTTTGTCAGTTTGATTTTGGTCTAGGCGTATGCCATGTTTCAATCCTGCAGGATCTGTTACTGTGGCACTTGGACCTCTTGGCTAGATATTCCAGACCTTGTCGGGAAATGAGATTTGATGCTCTGCATCACTGCTACAAGGGAATTGCCTCCCCAGCTTTCCATCCTTCTTGCCTCACATTTCAAGGGACCCACATTCTTCAGACATTTCCTTTGAACTTCTGTATCAGCTGCATTGGCATGACATGACAGCTCAACAGACCGTTAACCGGTACCCTTCCTACACACTGGGTCTCAACAAACAACTGCTGTGTCTTGCCTCCTCCATCGACTGCCCTTTCAATTCCAGTTCTCCCGCTGAGCTACCGAGGGCAACGCTGGTTTATTGTAGTTTGGATTGGTAACGAAGGTCATTGTATACTAGCTCTGATAATAGAAGCACCAGGCCTGTTCTAAAGCTCATGTGCTTACCATGAAGTCAGAAATCCACTTTCCAGTGTTCATCAGACTTCCCAACATGAGTAATAGAGCCTGAGAAGAATGGCTCTGCATGCTGCTCCTGGGTGCCTTTTGTTCAGCACACAACTGAAGAATGACTTCCTCTGGCACTTCCTATAGTTTGCATTTCTAGCACGTCTGTGATCAAGATCAGTCTTTAATTACTGCCTACTGCTTTGATTACATATGCTTGCTATGCTTTTCTGTGTCCTTTCATTAGCTGGAAATACTTTCGTAATGTCTGTCTCAAACATTTTGTAAAATGCCAGCTTCTTATTTCTTAGGGTCATCTCAGTGGCATCCTTTCAAGTGCCAAGGGTATATGACCAGAAAACCATCCATCAATCCTTTTCAGAAATAACAGTTATCAAGTTGTCTCAAATTTAATTATTCTCATGGAGTTACATCTTGGCAAATACTTTACAGAGTCTTCCTTTGGCTCAATTACCATCTCATAGAGCTTTATTTGGACATGAAGTTATCGTTAAGTTTCCTGAGGGTTTCAAGGCTCTCACCTTTTTTTTTTCCCCCCTCCTTGATTAGGAAAGCTGTGATTGGCAAACCAATGTCCTTCCCTTCCCACCCTATTGCAGACTGAGGGATCTCTCCCCTCCCTTTAGCTGTCCTTGCGTGAGATTTCGGGTAGCCACCTGTGAGATTTCCTTCTATTCTGTTATTCTGTAACTTTGTCAGCATTTCAGTGGTTCAGAGTACTGAGACCACACTTAGGTTTTTGTCTTTACCAAAGTTAAAGTTGTTTAGCTTGAAATCACACTGGAAAGCAAATTAGTAAAAACAGTGCAAAGCACGGTATAAATGCTATTGTTTTTGTTCAGCCTGACTCATATTAATTTAGCTTAACTACCCATTTGAGATAAAAATTTATATGAATCACGCATGGTTTGAATTAATTTTATTGCATTGGTTTAACTGAAAATTTAATTTTAAAACTGTCACTTTTAATACAGACAAACCTCACTGCTGATACATGAATAACACTATTTACATTCATTTAAACTCCCTAGTTACATACTCTTCTCAATGTACTGAGTTAGTAAAACCTACAAGCCAATGTACTTGAAGAAGTTACGAGGTACTTCTTAGAGATAAGAAGTGGATGACTTAAGTGTTTATTGATTAGTTGCTTCATTCCTGTATTGAAGTCTGGGTACATAAACTGCAATTTTAAACGCTCTCTTAAACTTCAGAGTGGCAGAGATGGTGAGTGAGGGTACGTAACAAATCAGGGGGAGGAGGTACTAGAGCAAAGTCATGCAAGAAGCAAGTTGTTAGATGCGGATAGAAAAAGATGCGCACATACATGTATATGTAAGTATATACGTCAGTTTAGACAGAATTCAGACTCAGATGCAACCCTGAATATAGTTGTTAGTTTTTTAACAAGCCTCTTGCATCTCATATGCCCGCTTCTGTTTACAGCAGAGTCAAAAGGATTTTTCTGATCATCTAAATGAGAGTAGCACGAAGGCCAGAACATATCACGTGAAGCTCAGTCCTAGATGCGATGACTTCAAGAGCAACAGCCAGCAGCAGATCACAGAGGTACAACTTCCTCCGGTGCCCAAGCATCATCCTGGAGTTGCTGAGCTCACTTGCCGGACTAAGAGCTTAAGGGAAGAGGACTGCATGCTGCCATAGAACTGTTGCACGACCCAAAGCATATCACCTAGCTTCAGCGGGTCCAGCTTATGGGCTGTTACGAGGGGTAATAACATCTCCGTTCCTTAGAGGACGTTGCAAAAGTTAATCCATTAAAGCTCATGAGAGTCACTGAAATGATCGTGATCTATATCAAATGAAAAGTCACTGAAGCAGAAAAGTCTCTGAGAGATATCTTTCTTTTAGAACAGTTTCTCCTGCTCCACTTCCTTCTTTCCACACAGTGGGGGTCAACAGGGGCAGAGACAACCCTATAGATTTTTCTGATCTCTAATAACATTTATTACATAGTTTTTAGGCATTTTTCTAAAAGGGGAGCAGTACTTCTGCCTTTTTTTAAGCCTCTGACATCTCTGGCCTGAGAAAATTAATCTTGGGTTTTTATATCAGATATTTAGGTCTGTTTCTTCCTGGAACGCAATGTAACACGAAGGATAATGGTATCAGGGTCATCCACACAAGTGCAACCTGATTAAATAAGGTGGGACTTCTTCTTTCATCTGAATTAGTCAAAAGTCTTTTTTCTTTAACACTTAATCACTGCAAAAACCCAAACTATTTGTAAGGAAAAATTCCTTGCTGATTTTTAATATTCTCATCTTTCTGTTGAAGCTTGAGAGATCTCAAAACACACAGAGGACTTCTAACATGATACACAAAAGCAGCAAAGAAAACAAAGCGAGTAAAAATTTGCATGAAATTCATGTTCTTTTAAAACAGCAGAGAGAAACACACCATCCCATATTTGTTTCTTATTCTTACAAAACGTGCCATACAGAAATGCTCAGAGCCTCCGTTACAAATGATAATGGTAATAATATTAATGTGGGTTCTTATCTAAGACCTGCTGAAGTCAGTTAAAGGCCTGCCATTGATTGCAGGGGATATTAGATCAGGCCCTTTCAGAATGTATTTTGGTCAACTCTTGTCCAACGGTTATTTTATATAGGAGAAATGGGTTTTATCTCCCTTCTGCACTCCAGGCTTCTATCAGCAGAGTGACATCCAAGCGAGTGATCCAAACACGAGAAAGCCCAGGCTGTCCCAGTGGTGAAGTACGGAGGGTGTGGCAGGTTTCGAAGAGCCTCAGCACAATGACACGCAGGAGAGAAAGACAGACTGAGGGAAAATAAATCACAGAACAAGACTGGAAGGTAAAGACGGAGAGAGGTATAAAAGGAGTTCTTCAGTTTTTCTAAACCAAAAATAGTCCAGTCATGTTAAGACGTGAATAGGTGGGAAAGTACAGCTTCGCAGCTTTAAAACTGTATATTGTTTTTCAGCTGTAACACAAAAGAGAGTTTGAAAAAAGTGAAAAACGTTCCAGCAAGTTTTGGAGCAGGAAGGAGGCAATGCCAAATTATCGCTGATGTTCAGGTGTGCTTTCTCCTTCACCTTGATGGGAAATCCCCTCTTTTAATCTTATGAAATGTAGCAGAATGATTATAAGCAACTTCCTACCTGGTGTCCTTTTCTTCTGCTTTTCAAGCCACAGCGAGGCAAAAAGAATTAAGACCCTGCAGGTTTCGGTACATGCATGAAACCGTATTGGCTCGCACAGCATCACTGGCAGTGGGGTTCTGGGGGGACACCAGCAGCCCTGTGCAAGGAAACATTTAGCAGAGCAGCGTCCAGCGTAAGCTGTTCGCTGTGGCTTGGTCTTCCCCCAGATACTTTCTCCCACACTTCTCAAGAGAGCTTGCTTTACTCTTAAAGTAAAAACCATGTTACACAGTGTGGCATTTCAGTAGGGAAGTGCTGACTGCAAGTGGGACGGGCATTTGTTTTACATTATTTTAGAATAAAGATGATTCACGGGGAAAAATATCTTTAAAATCGTATCCAATCATATCCTTTCTACATTATACACAAAGAACTAGATACTAATATATCTCAAGTTGCATATTTTATTGTCCAAAAACCAAAATGACAGAGAAAAAAAAAGAAAAGGGCAAGCACAACCCAAATGTATCACTTCCTTATGCTCTTTATTATCAGATTCCTTCAAAATACTGGAAAAGTACCAGAAAATGCCACTCTGCTGTCAAAATAGAACTATTGCACAAGATTTTATTTAATTTTTAAGTAGTTTGAATCTTACTGGCAATATCAGATTCAATATGTTCTTTCAACTTTCTTGTGCTATTTAATTTTTATTTGATTCACATTTTCTTTAAAAACACCTTCACATTAGTGCTTATATGATGTCTGTATTCTGTTTAACATTAGAAAGAGTAATGACACTTCGTATTGCGAAACTGACATCACATAGCAGAACTGTTCCAATATCTAGTGTTCCGATACAGTTGTTTTGATGTTTCCCCAGAAACCTTTTAGAATTTGTTTTATACAGCAAACCTCATTATTTTGACTCTTTGCCCCAAATTTGGAAATGCAATTTCTTCTTACCTGGCATTAAGCTGATAAGCAGCGCCATTCTCAGTTTTCATGGGGTGCATAAGAGATCAGATATTCTTTTTGTCTCTTGTTTTCATTCCTCTTACCCTGCTCATTCCCATCCTAATGGTAAAGCCATAAAACCGACACCAGTTCTTTTCTCAGCCACCTGGGACTAGAGCTGAGACATTTTTCCCCTCCTGTAGGAGCTCAGACTCTGGGAGCGTGATAAAAAAACTTTGATAGTTGGAAAAAAACCAGGGCCACATCTTACTCCATATAATTTTTGTATGATACTGTCTTTTTATAAATGATTTATTAGTATAAAGGACAGAATGGGAGATGAGTAACTCGATGAGATCTTGTGTTCATTTTGCAAACATACCACAATAAAATGTGTACTTCAGAATATCGGGTAGCAATTCACACATATATTGCATGTGCAATGGAAACATACAGCATATGCCTCTGGCACTGTGATTAGAAAATGTGAATTGTTGAAGAGCTTATTATAAATACAGAGAAAAATATCCCATTAATTTTAATTTATTTTTAATTATTAATGTTTTTAACTGTTTTTTACACCCAATAAATACAGTACTACAAACGAAATATTTGACTAAAGTGAACTAAACAAGTTAGAACGAGCTGTGAGAAAAAAAATCTATTAATTATTTTTGGTTAATTTCCATCTCTTTAGATTTTTACTGTGATGAAAGATATAATTAAAGATTTTTCACCAAAGGCCTGATTCAAAGCTTGTGAAAGGCAATAGGTGCTATCACAGCTTCATTAAAACTAATTGGCAAGGCTCCTCCGTTACGAGGAGCAAGATTTTGAGCATGGTAACTTGCCTGAGTTTTGCGAATTCAAGCTTTCTGTTTTGAAATTAAAATTCCTGTTCATGCAAGTACAGCCTGTAAAAAGTAATGAATGAAAAGCTGGGTGGAAATCTTGACATGCTTAAAATACTTTCATGTGAATGTACTGATTTTTGTAAAGATTTTGCAAGAAATTACCAAAATGGTCTGTCATTTCAATTTTCATATTCTATATATTGATGTACTAAATATACAGGGCATTCTGTACTTGCTATTTTAGCTTTTCCTCTCATAGCATTAGCCAAAAAACTCAAGGCCTAAAATAAATGTTGTGACTTAATCAAAACAAATACTCACTGCATATTTTAACTTGTAAAGAAAAAAATCTAATATTTAAATTTTCCTGCTGATCTGGGATGAACCAAAATGCTGGCATCTCGCAGTCACACGTGGAGTGACAGTTCTAAGGTGCACATCGGTGGCCCGCGTCCTTCAGTCACGCGCGTGGCTTGGCAGCCAGTTGTCTTGCTGAAGTCGGCAGAAATTTTGCCATTGAGCAAAACAGGATGATAGCTAGGAACTTTATTTCCTTTTGAATAAATCCACACCGTTCTTAGCTTTCCCTTTCACCTCATCACCTCCTTTCCCCTCGCACCTCCGCAGCCATCCCTCGCTTCGTACTGCCGTGACCACAGCATTCTGGACAGAGCTCTGGGGTCTCTGGGCACCTTGTTACCTGCCATGTGGACTTGCCTTCTGCAACCGAAGCGTCTGCCTTGCAGCAAACAGCTGTCTTATGGCGGTGCCATCTCTCTGTGACCAAAATGTGTTCCTGTTCTGTGAATTGAAGCTGATTCTGACCAGCCAGGAGGAAGGAGAAAAGAGGAAGGACGCTGGTGCGGTTATGGTGTTAGCCAGAGCCTCAGGGGATGAAGGTGCATTTCCCTGTTCTGCCGCAAATGGCTGTGGTGGCCTCAGGCAAATTACTTCAAGTGCTACGCAGGTCCCTAAAATGTTACTTAGGCAGCAAAATAATATTTTAAAACACACGGTCTTGAAACCACTGCTGGTCGTGGCCTGAAAATCATCAGGCCCCTAAGCTTTTGTTTCTCTCTGGCCGGGTAAGAAATGCCTCAGTGTGGACATGACTGAGCAGCTCGGTGCCCGGCTCATGCCAGAGCTCGCCTGGCCGAAAAGCCTTGGCACTTCTCTACCTACCTCCCGCTGGGGCCAGGGCCAGGGCCAGGGCCCAGCTGGCTCCCAGGCGAGGGGATGGTCGGTGTCTGCTCTGTGGGTTATGGTCACCGGGATGGCCCTGCCCTGCTCGCCCATCGTCTTCATGGCAGGGTGGCCAGGCAGCACGCAGGCTGGGTGTTCTCCCAGGTGGAAGCAAGCTGGGAGGGCATGGCAGGGCCACGGCACACCCGGCACGGTCCGGTGCCGATCAGCTTTCTGCACCTGCTGCCAGGCTACAGCCACTCACCATTAAAGCCCCCTGAACTGCTTGGCGGGTGGACACGGTGTCCCCAACATCATCCCTGTGTGTTGAGCTGCTCTGCTTGCTAATGTGGACGCAGGGTGGGAATGAAGGGCGGAGATGCTCAGCTCTGACCCTGGCGTCCCGAGCCTTCGGCTGCTCTGTAGCTCAGGTCCCCATCCAGCAACGAGGATGAAAACATTCTTCCACCTGCCCTACGCCCAGCTACGGGATTTCACCTCATGGCTGTAAAGCAGGTATCATCTTGTGTGAGTAAAGATTTCATGAAAAGAAACAAAAATTCTCTCTTGCAAAGATAAGTGTTAGGCCAAATTCTGTGCTCAGTTAAATACATGTAATAGCCAAGATCTTGGAATTTTCTTCCTCCGCTTCAATCCTTGCAAAAAGAGTCAGAAAACCTGTTCATCTCCCTCATTTCCTTTACTAAAAGGCAGGCAAATACGGTCCTGTTTTTTTCAACAAAACGGCTGGGGAAGAATGGGAACTCAACAATCTGTTTTCAGTGTCTGATGGACTTTTACATTTCCCTGTTTTTTGTGAAGTGAACTCTTCTCCACACCTACTTTCTCACAGGTGTATTTAACCGATGTACTTTTGACCTCCTTTCTCACCCCTGTTTGCACTCTGTCACTGTCAGGTGGCTAGTCTAACTTCTCCAAAACTGTCTTTCTGTCTATATTGCTAAAATATTTTATTTTCATACCGTGACTCTCCTGGTGGTAGCTTAAAAAAAAAAACACAAAATACAGCCTTTCTCTTCTTCAGAAAAGGGATGTATTGGAAGCCATGTTAATTAATCTTTGATAAAATCTTGAGGAAGACAAGACAACTGGAGTTTTTAAGCCCCGTTAGCCAGTGAGGGGGAGCTAAGGATTTTAACAGAGGTGTAAATACAAAAAAAGGTTAAGATATTTTGAGTTTTTTAAATCATATGCAATATGTCTTTGAAGGAGATGAAAACTGAGGTAGAAGTCTGGCATCAGAATACTTGAATAGCTGGTATCCAAGTGACACTGATTTTCCAGATTTGTTTTTATCTTGAGAAAGTCCAAGAAAACTCAGAAAAGCTAGGTACTCTTTCTAAATACCAGTCAAAACGATTATACTAGGTTCCTCGGGCACTCCTGGACTAGCTAAGAAAGATTAAGGATTGTTTTCCGTTGGTTTCAGGACTGTAGCATAGATCATGAATGAATTGGATTAAAACCAGCCTTCACTTACTTTTTTTTTCCTTCGCCTTTTGAGAGAAGACAGGGTCTGTATGACAAGTATCTAGCCAGGTGCGTAGAAAAGCAATATATAGTTTCAATATGAAAATGACCACCTCTCTGCCTCAGAACCCTGCAACATATGCATTATACTACACAACCTGGCACACATTGTGGTTGCCAATTCCAGAGATGGGAGAGCCATACAAGCCAACTGTGTCCTCCAGTCAATTTTGGATCGCGCCCTTGGTTGCCTTTTCTGACTTGAGCTCTGGCACACTCAAAATCCTTGAACAAGTCACTTGGGGAAATATTTTCTAAAAAGTCCCCCACATTTTGGGTTCTTCTTTTTTTAGATAGCCTAATTTAGACACCTGCTGGTAAAGTGTTTAAAGCCAGACAACCGTAAACAGAGGCATGCAAAGTCAGTGAATACTTTTGAGCCCTTTCAGCCTTACCTCTGTATGGCTGATTAATTTCTGGTGTGATTTGGGAGGCCCAGATGAGTTACATCAGGGCTGAATTGTGAAATTTAAGTTTGTATGTATAAAATCTGTTGAGTTTGGGGTTTTTTTTTTCATAAAAGCTGATCAAGATCTTCAAATTGTAAGGACTAAAGGTAAGTCCTCAATTTATTCGTCTATCTGTCTATGAAATATGGCCTGCTTTGATGAGGTTTTGTGTCTCTTGACCAAAGGTGAAAAATATGCATATTTGTTAGCTTCCATAACTTCCGGCAGTTCAGTTTAGGACTGACCTGAAGTGTTCACTTCAGACTGTTATTAGCAACAAGAAGTCCTGAACCGCCACCTAGTTCAAAACTACTAAGGCAGATAGGGTGAGGAGAAAGCACATTGGTGGTCACCTTTTTTACTGTTAAGCTTATCTCTGTCACAGGGAATTAAAAGCAAAATCAAGAAACAAAACATTGAAAACAGAGAAATCCACAAGAAAAAAGAAACTGACTCATGAAAGGGATGCCCTTACTTTCCCTATTGGTAAAAATGAATCACTTCTGTGTGTGAGAGCTAAGTGAAAAAAATATCAACTGTAAATATCGCTTCTTCTTTCCTCCCTTTTATCCTGTTCTTGCACCTACAGGCTGTGGTTGCAATGAAAAATAAATGACATTTTTTGAAGTGATATCCACAGAGGCAGAGTCACTGCAACACTCAGACAGCTAACCTGGAAGTCAGTCTAGGTTCCCTATTTTGCTCAGTTGTCCAGGCTTTGGGCCAAATAGCATGAGACTAATTTTTAAGATTCATCTGATCTGCCCTTGTACATAAAGGCAGTTTCTTTCTGTCTGAGAAACTCTTGTACTCAGCTAAGAAGTAGGGGTGGTATTTGCCTGAGCAGGCTTTTGAGTCTTTGATACAGAATCTTTGTGTTTGCCATTTTGGTTTGCAATGTTTGGTCACAACCTCTTGTGCCCTGGTGCCTGTGAGTGGGCCCAGTCTTTCCCCTGTGCAGTCTGTGATAGTAAAATGCAAAGATGGAGAACTGAAGGTGACTTGACTCTGAAGTTAACAAAAAGTATAGGTATGATTCAGGGACTAAAGGAAAACCTGCCCCTAAGCTTGACTTCAGTGGTTGTTGGCCTACAATATAAAGGCCTAAATAAATGATATGTACCAATGTTTGGTAAAAACAAAAGCAAACCAAACTCTACTCATTAATAGATTTTTTGTTTTCAATAAAAGATGCCACATAAACCAGAAATATATATATTTTTGTTTTTTAAGAGACTGCTATAAAACTCAAAAAAACTCCCAAATAAAATAGCAGCAATTCATTCACATAGTACAGACTGACATGTTAACATCTGCACAGTTGGGGCCAGGTCCACGACCTCTTATAAATCAGGCAAACTTACTTTTTCCAAGTGGAGCTATAGCCAGTTTTCACTCACTGAGCATCTGGATTACTGCTTTTAAACTACCTGAGTGTAAATTAATGATGGAAATGTGAAGCCATCCCCAAAAGACTATCACTACTAAAGTAGAAACAAGTTCAATTGTCAGATTATTGTCCAACCTGTTCCTGAAATACTACAGTCACTTTGCTAGGGAAGTGAGTACAGTCTTCCAGAATCTGTCCAAAAGACTTTATTACCCATATGCATACCATTATCACTTGTATTAACTGAAGTGGCCTTTGCGTCAGATCCATAGATCCATGTTTCAACTTCACAGTACAATATGCCTCTTCAAAACTCCAGCACAAGCAATATCCTTCAACCTCCTGTTTAACAGGAGAACCAGGATGGCTTCCATACATTTACTATGCAATATGGATGTGACTAGGATACTTTTGGGGGCCCATAGTATCAGCACAGATAGGGAGGGCACTGTCAGAAATCTCCCCAGCACAGAATAAAGCAATATTTGCTTTTTTTTTCCTAGCCATGCAATATTGTTTTCTCTCATCCGGTTTGTGTGGCACTCCCGTTGTTGATCTGCTGCACTGTCCAGATCATTCCTCCTTTTGCGTTTGTGCTGTTCTGCTCCTGTGCAGCACTGTGCAGGTTTCTTCTCTGATTTTCAGCACCCTATATTTTGACCAGTCTTCCCATTTAAAAAGATTAGTGTGAATTGTGATCCTTTTCACCAAAGTATCTGTTGCACTGTGCAAGTCATTACAGAAACATTAAATATAACTGGATTCAGAAGACCCATGGCAGAATTGCATCCACTTGAGAAACTTTATTTGGTGGGGAATCACTGATATGTAGATTTGAAACCAATTTTTTCAGCCAGCCTTATCTGCCTGATGGTGATTATACCAAGATTCTGCTTCTCTCTGAGAACGCCACGTGGACAAAGACAGAGCTTTACTGCAGTTGAAATATAGCCTATCTTCTGCTTCTTCCTTCTGTACTACATCTGTTACCTATCAAAGAAATAAACTAGTGTGGTTTGAATGAGCTGTTCTCGACACACCCTTGTTGCCTGTTTTTATCACTTTATTATCTTTAAGGTACTTGAGGTGGATTGTTCAGTAATTCATTCCAGGATTTTTATAGACTGATTAGTTTATGATGCTCGGCATCTTCACATCTTCCTTTCTCCCTCTTTAAAAGGCTTATGCCCTTTTTTTGTTGGCTGGAGCCTCTTTTGTCCTCCCCAGGTTCCCACAGGCAATCACTAATATTTGGGAAAGTATCTTGTTAGTTCCAAAATCTACTCCCAGGTTTTGCTAATTTTGTCTAGAGTAATTTTCATCTAGCTCTGTCGGCTAGAACATAAGTCACTTATCTAAATATGTTCTTTATCCTGCTTTTTCTGTGCTCTGTCTGGTACTCATCTGTCCTTGTTAAAGTATATTTTCTTCCACGTGGCTGACTGCAATTTATCTTTCCTGTTTATGTGTGTCTGAAGCCATGCTTGCTTTCCTCCTACACTATGCAATAGATCTATACATGGTTTTCCTCTTCTTTCTGATACATTCCTAACTACATTTTTTCTTGCCTTTTATGCCTCATGGTAACTTAAATCTGTTTTCCATTTGAGGTTTTCTGTTTTTGCTTGATCACTTGATCATGCTTGAAAATAATGCTTATAAAATAGTATGCCTTTCAAGAGTACTTGCTGTAGCAGTGGAAATCCTAACCTGGAGGCCAGGAAATATAAGTTTAAGTACTACTTAATCTGCAAAATAAAGTTTCAAAAGCAACAGGAATTAAAGTGAATGGGAAACAGACTGCAATCATTGTTCAAAAAGAAAAAGACCTCTTCATCTCACTCAAAGCTGAAAACAAGTAACTGTACATTATACGGCATTATGAACTAACTCAAAGGTATTGGATAAAATACTTCTGTTTTTAGCCTTCATCTTTTAATATAAGGAAAATTTAGAAAAAATAGTGACTGATGTTATTAGGAAAATAGCGTTAAGATTACAGTATAAAAAATATTTTTTTTCTATAGAAGGTTATATTGAGGTTTGACATAGGAATACCTTAGCTGTATCACGAGATGGGTTGTGCTGATCATGTAACTGACCTAAAATGTTTGAAAAGCATCATATGTACTTCACAAATAACTTCTGTGAATACTTATTGTCCCTTGTATGATCATGTACCTTTCGTCTGTTTAGAAGCCTAGGCTTTTCTAAAGAGGCTGTGTTTTCTTTTAAAAGCTGCTGTGATATGCCTTTGAGCATGTTTCATCTGCTGTTTTGACTGGCTTGACTTCTCACTTCAACAATGCAGCTGAATTACAAGCCTTGCATTAATTTTAATTCATCCTTTTGATAACATTAATAATAAAGCAGTCAGTCTTATCAGGGATGGGGATCAAGGAGGATTAAGAAGCTGAAGCATGTGGGATAGAATAGAGCATGAATCAGGTTTGCCAGATGGAAAATGAAAAGATGAAGAGAGGGGAGTAGGGGGTGGCCCATTAAATAAAGTAGCAGGATGAAACTGGGCAGCAGAGTGTTACCGTGAAGCTTCAGGCTTTATGGGAATTCACAAGCTATCAGACTTGCCTTCAAACATACCAGCCTTTTCTTAGAGGCACTAGGAGCATAGGCACTGCAGTTCTGGTGTTGATTACAACAGAGAAAGGCAGCTAACGTCGTTACTGTACTGCATGAAATTGGGAGCAGGTCACATGCGGCTGCTACGGTGAGGTGACGCGATAGGAGTCTGTGCTGGGGTTTGAATTGATAAGTGCTCCAGGATGCCTGGAGAAAACAGGAGAGGAGCTTCAGACATGGACTACCTCATGACCTAGCTCCAAGCCCTTTCCCACTCATTCCACGGGGCAATGGTGGGACAGCTGAAGGAAAAGATGCTTCACCTGCCACCTGTCACCACGTCCTCCCCCAGGATCCCTCTGCCTGTCCTCTGGAGATATGTACTGGGTTTCTTGCCCTTGGCCGCAAGCAGATTATTTTAAGTGCCCTGAAGGAGGAGGAGAATTGGTTGCAGTAGATGGGTATCACACAGGCCAGGTTGAAGACCAGGTATGAAATTCTGGATGCTGTTGTGGCCACGTTAACTTGATATAGAGACTAAGTTATTAGCAGGTTACTATTCATATGAGAATTTTCAAAACACTGAAGGGCAGCTAGTGCCTAGTCCCCAGAGAACATCATTGAGGGTTAGACACCTGACCCTCAGCTGCACCTCCCTTCTGAATCACTCACAGGGCTGACAGAAAATTACTTTAGGGAAGAGGTAGACTGAGGAGTGTTGCAGGGCTGAGTAGGAATAAAAAGGGGCAGGACAGGAACAGCAAAATCTACCCACATCTTGGGCTTAAAGGAGCAGCGTATTGACGGATTGGCAATCAGCAATGGGAAGCATGGGAGGCAGGAAAACACTTCTGCATGCATCTGTGGATAGAAGTAACTTTTTTAAAGAAAAGAGTATTTCATGTAATTGCAGGTTTCATGTGTTAAAATCAGTTGTTGCTTCATCAGAGCGTTTGCAGTGTGGCCGGTCAATTTGTAGATATAGATAGACATCCTTTGGAGTCTGAGCAGCTTTTCTCTGACTTCTAGTGTTATGTCTAAAATAGCACAATGGCTGTTACTACAACACAGCTTTACCATGTGCGCAATTTAAGTCTGCCAAAATAAATGGGGATGTAAAGGAAAGAGAGGGACGGTGGCTTACTGAGTAATGTTCAAACTGTCAAATTCCTTACGAACAAATTAGCTGATCTTAATCTAGTTGACATTGGGAAACCATCCAGGATTTTTATATATAAAGATGACTTTTTATTGGAACTGAAACAACTGCTTCCTTGGCTCTGGTTACATCCTTCCTCACCACAGAGTGCTTGGTATGGCTAGCAGAGAGAAGTCTTATTCCTTGTCTTATGCATCCTGCCTGTGCATCAATACAAAGGGTTTGGGGAAGGGGATAAGGAAAACCTCTTTGCTGAAGGCAGCCCAGAGAGCAAAGCCTACAGTAGGCTGATCTGAGAATGCTAAAGCCTTGTTGGAAGGCTAAGCTAGAGCTGGGCCACTCCACCATACAACACCAGGCAGAATTTCATCGTGATCTTTGTGAAATGGGCTCTTTCCTTCCCCATCTACTTGCAATAATTATGTGCTCATATTTCGTCCTCCTTGAACCTGTTGGAATCAAACCCCCGGCAACAAATGCATAGAAGATAACTTCTGATGTGAAAGACTTCTGTTGTTATGTGGGTGAGCTGTGCCAGTTTTCATTTGTCATGGGAAACCTCTCGGTGTGTGCATATGATGTGCTTAAATGTGGTGCTTCGAAGAGCTCTTCAGAAGTCTGTTCTTCAAGTTTTGTTCCAGTTCCAGCAGGCTGGTCCACCAGCTCAGCTTTCTGGTTGAAGAACGAACAATTTGTTACTCCAAATACCTTTGGGTTATAGATTAAAAGTGAGGTTTGGCCAAGTATCAGTGGATGGTTGCTGGATTCTGGGGAACTAACAGGCCACAACCAGAGGGAAGAGAAGGAATCTCACGTCTTCTGTTCAGAAACAAAGACAGAGAAAAGAGAAAAAACTTGAAAGGGGAAAATTAAGAGTTACAGCAACCACGTATTAGACCTAATTGCCCGGACACTTTACAAAATTTGATTTCAGTGCGGGGGGAACTTAATTTGCTCTTGGCAACAGGGTAGAATGCTTAATTCAACTTAACAAAAATACGTTTTTTGAAAGAGGAAACAAGACTGACAGAATTTTGGCATGTCAACAAAAGGCAAGAATACAAAAAGAAAAGGATTAGTGAAAATGAAGATCAAGAAAGGATCAAAAATATATTGGCTAGAGTCCAGGAAACATTTGTTACATTTTATAAGCAACGCTATTCTTCCCAAGTTTGTAGAACAGAGGAACTAGCTGATCTTTACCTAAAGCGATATTGGCCACCCTGCCTGCTAATGAACAGATGTCCCCATAGGAATCAGAAAAGCGTTGATCTCCATACTGTAACCGAAATTGCATGAACTGCCAGGTCCACATGCATTAAAAACAAATGGAAAATTCAATATGGACTTGCACAATTATATTGATTTATAAGTAAACAATAATGCTTATTACATTAAATGTGACACAATAAACTGATTTTACATTCAGTAAAAGCTTTTCTTGTCTTCTGCTTCTATTTCTTACAACATAAAGACTTGAGCCACTCCTTAAGAGAAGGAGAATATTTTTTCCGTGTGATGCTCAAGTGTATTGTGGCAAAACCAGTGCCATAGGATAGCAAGAAGGCCAAAATACAAATTAAAAAAGATTGGTCAAATAAGCATGTGATGGGTCTCTCAGGAGGTTTCAGACTGAGACACCCCTAAACTGCTGATTATTGACTGTCAATGCATACCAGCATCGCTCAGTACTTGGCCTTGTTCCTTACATCCTCCACTTAGCATTTTTGCTAGTAGCCGATGCAGGTGTTGAATACTGAGCTAGATCAGTCTCAGGTCTGACCCAGTATTAATATTTTTACAGTCTACTCTTGCATTCCTATGACCTGATGGAATTTCTGCCATATTTTTCTTACAAACAACTTAGGAAAAATTTACTCTTAGCTGTGATTCCCAGCTACGACTTGGTAACCAAATACGTGAGCATTCCTTCACAAAGCCAAACAGATTAGCTCAAACCAGGCTCAGAGCAGTTTAGTTAGTAGCTAGCCTCTTTGATACTGCACTGAAATGGACTAGGAGCGTTCATACAGTAAGCAATGATATGAGCAACAAATAACCCAAGACCAGCTTTTTTTTTCCCCATGTGGTTGCAATCACTGATGTATGCCTTGGAGTAGAATAAAAATTCAGAGCAGAGTTACTGGAAGAATTATCCGACTATTGGTGTTTCTCATCACAAATTTTCATATTACCTATGTGTAATAAGATGCAGAATGAACAGACTGAAAAAATTCTTCCTGCAGTCTAAACTAGGAAGCATATTATTTCTTTTATTCAAATAATTTATCTGCAAGGCAGATTAAACTTGAATGACTTTCTAAAACTATTCAAAGCTATTCCAAAACTGTATAACATCAATTTTCAAAAGTGATGCCTGCAAAATTTGTCTGGACACCTTGAGACTGCTGGGACATTTTGTTACCATGCCTAAATTCAGACCAAATGAAGAAAGAAAAGGTTTAGGACAGAAGACTGTGGGAACTGTCAAAAAGACTAGTAACTATAGAGCCGAATCTTTCACTGCTAAACTCTGTCCACATGGGCACTGCTGAATATGTCAAATTACTTTGATTTAACTAGACTCAAACAGCCCACAACTGTCTCTTTCTGATATGGAAAAAAAATATTTTTTCAGTTTATGTTATGTCATTTGGAAAGGGATTTATGCTTGACTGGGAGGAACGTTCTTATACCTGACAAAGCGTCCACTGAGCTATTTTTATCGGAGCAATGATACTGGTGTAAGAAAGTGACTAAACATTCCTGCATAAGTGAGGCACGAGTCACTACTCAGAGGCCAAGTAACCAAGAGACATAATCTGGTGGCATTCCAGTGGTCTACTAGGATGAGCTTTGTCCCCTTGGTCCAGTTCCTGGGAGATCACCACCACCACTGGAATTACAAGTAATTTACAGTCTGAGATGGAGCAGTCAAGACTTTGATGCTCCAAACTAGAAATGGCCTTCTAATATATGAGGAGCAAGGAATGTAAGCAATCTTAACCAGCACAGCCCACTACTACAGCTGTTTAGAGGCTTAAAAAGAAGAAAACTAAAGTGCAGCCTTTTGATACGAAAAGCTGCCCAAGTCATTTGTTTGCCGAAAAAAAAAGTTTTTGGAAACAACTAGAGATTGTTATCAGAGTCTTAAAAAATGGCAGTGAATCATCAGAAGTCACTTGCAGTGACTCATACTGTGGTCAGAGTTTTCATATGTCAAGAAGGTATTTTTCTCAAAGAATACCTTCTGGTGATTCTTTTGTTATTTTCAGTTATTCAGGATATTACTTTGTGTTTAGCCTTCTACAGCAGTCCATACCATGAGCACATACAGTTCAGTTGTCAGACAAGCTAATCGTGCAAAGCTGTGTTCTGTACCCCTTTCAGTCCAGCTACTACGAGCTTTGAGTAGCCAAAACAGAGCTGAACTCACCTTTGGATTACAGCGTTTTGAGAGAGAAATCTATGTGTAGGTACCCAAGAGGCACTCTCCTGCTGACTGCAATAGGATGGGTTATGTGAGCTTCTTCCCCTCCCAGGCCCTGAGTGCAGCCCCTCTGCCTCGTGCAGCCTGGACCTAATCCGGCGCCCACTGAAGACTACTCGCTTTTGACTTCACTGAGCTTTGGATCTGGATTCTCATGTAGAGTGCAGCAGCAATATTGCTCGTTGACATGACCGCCTATGATGCTGCCAGGATGGTTTTAGCTGTCTGCTGGAGTAATGCTAAAACTCTTTTCAGCAGAAGGATGTAGTTGTGCTCCAGAATTCCTTCTTAGCTCCTACCTTATCAACCACCTGTGCAATGGCAGTTCTTAGAGGTTCAACAGCAGCTAGGTGAGCAGGATTGCATTTTCCTGTAATGCTTGATTTAGCGTGGTACCATGCTACTTCCTTCAGGATATAAACCTAAACCCACTCCACCCCATTTTCAATAACACCTGTTAACTATTCGTTAGAGTATTTTATTTTGACTGTGCTCAGTCTCTGGGGAAGAGTCTTGATGCTGATTTTAAAGATGATTTTCCATTTGGCTTGTTTTTTAACCTTCTTTTCTGTATAGTACGTGATATGCTTCTCTTTGGAATTTTTCATTATTTTAACTATTAGTGCATAATTGTACCTAATAAATGTGACCTGTCAATGTTATTCCTTATATCTGCAGCCACATCTGGGAAATGTGAACATATATAATAAAAGGGCCAGAGAGCTTCTCTGAACATTTCTTTAGAAATTAAAATACAAAAAACCCCCCATTTTTTAAAGTTGCTGTAGATATTTTTAAAGAAATTTCTGATTGGTTAATTTTAAGGTGCTGACTTCATTTTAGAGTAATTCACTGCTGGTTTGCTTCACCTGTACAATATAGCCTTCTACATAGAGGGCCTGACACTTTACGCAGGTTCAGTTTAAAAATCAATAAGATCAAATCTGTAATCCAGTTTTGCCAGTAGTTGCCCTCACTCTTCTCCCTCCTGGCATGCTTGGAGTGAAATCCAAGGGTTTGCCATAGGTGGAATAAGCACATCTTGGGGACCAGCTCCTGGGATACCACCACGTCTCTGCTGGGGAGAGCGGCTGGGAGCACGGGCTAACCTGCAGCAGCGACCAAGCTGCCTCCCCACTGCCCGTGTTCATCCTTATCCCATTTACAGACAGCTTTGCCCTTTTGCCTGACTCACCAAGGCTTGCACAGAGTGGCACGTGGCTGGACCTGCGGAAGCAGCCTTTTCGATTCTGCTCTTCTGGCATATTAGAATAAAGCTGTGGAGGCATGTATGAAACACTGTGCTCTACGGATGTGTTATCTCTTTTCTGTTGTTTGACAGACTTTTGATCCCCTGCTGACTCATAGAAAAAAGAGTTGGCAGAGAAGCCACGATGGACCGTGTGCCCCGCTGGTGATAGCAATGAAAAAACAATGTCTTGGACTGAAAGTTTGTTTCAGCCTTTGTTTCAGAAGATACCTTTCATTATCAGTCTTTGCTTTGAAACATGTATTCTTACAATTGATTATGTTCAGTTTTGGTCTCGTACTAAGTTTGAAAGTCTTACTCTGGTGTATGTGTATACATACACAATACATTAAAATACTTCTGGGACACTTGTTCTTTTTTAATTGGACTGAATATTTTTGTCAGCAGTCTGGAGAAAACTGATAATGTTAATCAAACTGAAATGATAATCAAATTTTCTGCCTATATTACAAGTGCTGTAATTGTACATTGTATTTGTATATGCAAGTGAGCATTTGAATATTTAAAACCGATGCATAAACATATAAACATATTCTTTAGCTATTTTGTACACATATTTAATTGCATTTAAAGATGCATTTGGGGTACTTCTTCATGCATATGTGTATTGAATAGCTTACTGCATGCTGAGTATTTCTGATTGCAGAGAAGTTTTGTATGTGTAATTAATAGGTGTTTCCATAAGTAAAGGAATTTCTGGCCACCTACAGATTTAAATCCTTTGTCCCTTCACCATTTTTACCACAATAGCCCCTGCTCCACAATTCCTTCAATACCTCCAGCGCGAAGGAGATGCTGATATTGTGGCTCAGCTGGAGATAGTGATGTGCTTGGTGGTCAGCCACTATGTGCAGGTCCATTGGCCAGCGAGGCAAATATTTTTTGTAACTAACTGCTGAGTTCTCCTTCCTTTTGCGCTATTGCAGTATTAATATGGGATGGTATTCCACCTAGGAGTTGAATTCAAAGAAACACTTAGGATCATAATTATCATTGACACACTTGCCACACTGAAATTTCTAGAAACTGGCCAGTGAAATCAGAAGGCATGGAGCAGAAGACATGCAAAGGAAGACATAAGCAGACCTCTGGACAGATAGCACAATCTAATCCTCATTTCCTTAGGAAATCAAGCTAAAAAATAACGAGAAAAATTCTGACATTTGACTCACAGTATCTACCTTAATTTTTCAACAACTCTAGGACTGAGTTTGCTGTAGACCCTATGGTTGCCCTGGGATGCCTGTCCTGAAACTAAGTTGTGACTGAAAAAGCAACAACTAAACCAAAAAAGATAAAGTGTTGCATTGCTTTACTGATGCAAGCAAAACCTTCCAAATAGAGAGCAGTAAATAAAGGGTTTTTCTGCTTTAATCGTAGAGAAAGGCTGATGTAATAGAGTAGGGAAATCTTATAACCACATGAAGATACGGACTATAAATACATTGTTCTCACGTAGTGTTTCCTCTGGTCTAGCCAGAATGACCTATAATTCTCTTGGCTTGGGTTCTTTATACCTTGAAAATAATTCTCAAAACTTTGGGTGCTTTTGTATCTCCTTGGCCTAACTTTAGTCTTTCTGTTCTTTTTTTTTTTTTTGTCTTGCTTCTAGTATTCAGGATCTCTTAGCACCTGTTGACTGTCTCATTTCCCACACTTTGTGTCATCATGTGATAACACCAGCTGAAGGGCTTCTTCTAAAACAACAACCACAAAGACAAACTGTGGTTTTGAGCAAGGCACATCTTGCAGAGGGTGACATCTAACACTACTGTGATGCCACCTGCATCTATGTTTGAAGTAGTGTCAAAAGTAATGTGAATCATGTCTGACTTTGTATGAGTGTCAGAGGTCCAGTGTTGGACCTTAAAAAGAAAAGTAGCTGGTTTTAAAGAAGTTAGTTACAGCTAGCAAAAAGGACCACATTTTAAGCACCAAAGTCAATTACCTCCATTAAGGTAATTTGAGGCCCTAGCAATATCCTCACGTGCCACGACCCCTACTCCTTAGCTCTTTCCCAAAAACTCTGTACTGCATTCCCAGCCTACCTCTGGATCCCAGTAGTGGCTGTATCCACAGAAGGTCTTTTTGCTTGGAGCTGCACCTCATTCCAGTACTGCGAACATCTTCTTTCCTAAGACCTCATTCCCTGCCTTCAGAGATACTGAGTTTAGAAGGAAGTGACATCTCCTGCCTACCTGAGAAGAAAACACACCACCATCATGACAGAATTATGATTGGGCAGAAACAGTCAAGAACTCCCTCCTTCCTCCCCAAACAGCCAGATAAAACTAGGATGGTATCAGTAGGTGTCTCTCACTGTTCAAGTACCTCAGCTTGAAGGGTTGGGTCTTCTCACACCATTACTTTTTACTAGAGGATATGATGCTTTTTGAAAGAAAGGTACTGCCAAAAAGACCCCCAAACCATGAGAAATACTGACAAAAACCAAAAGATGCTCGGATGACTAAAGAAAAATTTCAAATACTTTCTATTATCCCTCTCACACAAATGGCACGAAGTATGGTCCCCTCTGCCCACCCGAACACATGGAGAAAATACATGCCATAAAAATTAACACTATACTTAAATTCATACTGAAAGGTTATCTACATAGTAAATCTTTATTTCCCACACACACAATTCAGAAATAAGGTTGATTTTAAGACAGCTTCAGAAGACAACTACATAGAGCTTCAGAAGACAACTACATAGAGCTGTGACCAGTTTCTCTCCTTCGGAATCATTCATATTCCTGTAAATGCTCAGGGTTTTCAATTCTCATTGTCATGTTATTATATTTACCATGATCTCACGATCATATGCACCAAAGCTGTGACTGTTCCCTCACACATTGTTTTCATTTGGATTAAACCCAACCTACCACCAGCCAGGATGGACAACACCTGTCTGTCTCCTCAGCACGTACAGTCAGCTCAGCTAGCTGTCAGCCTGCTTTTAAGGGTAGCTACCACATCACATATTTACTTGGGTGAACAAATAGGAAACAAAATGCACAAGAACTGGGATGCAGGCTGAAACTGTAAGAGCACACCTCTCAGAGATCCTGAGGCCCCCCAACTGCGGTAGGGTCTTTTTTAGATACACAGTAGCCAAGACAAACAGAAGGGAGCAGTGAAGGGAATATGTACACAGAGAGTGTTGCATAAATGACAGAGAAGTAAACTGCAGATGGAGAAACTAAGAGAATGACTGCAAGCTTAGATAAAGGTCACTGAGCTTTTCTTACACTTGCAAATAAAACAGGGTCAGAGCTCACGCTCCTGCACCCTTCTGCAGCTGCTGATACTTCGACAGTTTTAGCATGCTTTCCAGTCTGGCTTTGGTCCTCATCAACTAGCACTACCTCCCTGGAAAATGTGTGGGCATCGCTAAGTGGACAGCATGTGACGCAAACCTTTCCCATTAGGAGGTCTGGATAAAATGAATCTGTTTGGGATGGGATGGTGGGGATTTTCAGACGTGGATTCAAGCCATGTCATGTGTCTTCTGGGCCAAAGCACAGTCTCCAATCTGTTTGACTTAGTAGTATAAATGCAGTCCAAAAGACCTGTCATAGAAATGGAGGCAGAAAAGAACGGTCAGGGGTTTTTGGGTGCAGGCCTCAAAATTTGTTTTCTGTCTTTAAAGCATTTACTCATGAGACCAGAATAAAAGAATACATCTAAAAGCCATTCACCAATTCAAACAAGAACTGATTCAGACGGTTTATGTAAGACACCAGGTTATGTGATAACATTAGTGTCTTCTTGTTTTATAATCTGTAAAATGATCAGTATTCCTGGACAAGACAGAAAAGAAAGTTTGTCAGGAAGGAAGAATAAACTCGCAGAGAAACGACGTACAGGTAAGTTTAATTCGTGTGAAGATGATAGCTGCCTCAAGCTTAAGCATAGTTCCATTATTACTGAATGTGGGAGCTAAGTAGAAAATCAGCAGGAACCTGTATGCGAGTCATAAATGAACCTAAAGTACTGTCTGCCAGCTCTCACTGGTGTTACCAGGAAAAGCCTCACAGTCTTCACTAGCTGCTGAATGAAGGATAATGGAGTGCAATATTTCTAGTTAAACAAATCACACATTCTTGATGGATTACTTTTTGTCTTTTGCATGCAGATCAGAGGTTTCATTCTCTTTTTTGTGAATGTTTTCTTGCTTTTGTGGGTATCACCATTTCATTTTGTGATTTTTTTGAGGGGAGACGTCTTGGTGTTTCAGAATCAGGTGGGTTGTGAGAGCAGAGATGGAAATACTGAAATCATCTCATTTTTGGTTTTTGGTGGGAGGCCCACAGGGAAGAGCAAAAACAAGTTTCCTCAGCCCAGACAAGTTTAGCAAGATAGTGTGAGGTGAGGGTTGAAACATATTCTCTGATCATCTGCAGGCCGTGTATTTGATGAGCATAGAGCCCTTATTGTTGATGTTGTATAAATCCCCCAGGAATCGTCACACTAAGATTGCATAACCGACTACGTGGTGCTTAGTACAACAAATTTACACTAATGAATGGGGACGCTCTTTGAGAAATATTGTTACGTGAATTCTCACGTCCATGAATCAAACAATGAAATAAAAGTTTCTTGTATATAGTTCATTTTTTTTTGATGGATGGTGGCTTAGCCATAATCCTTTATCAGAAGCGACTGTCATAAGTCATGATTGCACCATTAAGAAAATAGTCTTTCGCAGCTGCCTGCAGATCACCCACATCTGTGTGTCCCCCCTGCCCCAGACAGACAGACACCTGAAGGCCGGTGTCTGACCCTTGCTTCTTCCTACGAGCGAACCCGTCTGACTGTCCTGCTAGTGAGCCACAGCAACATGGTCGTCCTACCTCCAAGCACCTCGCCGCCTGAAAGGCTGGGTGCTGGCTTCCCTTCCCGGCTTTCTGGGCTAAGTTCAGTTCACCAGGGGCTGCTGAGCTACAAACAGGTAGCATGGAGGTGGGGCTCACGGCAGCTCTAAACGGTGAAGCCGAGGTCACTGACAAACAGCAGGACATCACCAGCTGCAGGCACAAACTCCATTAATATAAGAGCTCTGCAATATTTGGGAAAGTGCCTGCAGCTGGTTGTATTCACAAAGGACGGATGGATGGATGGATGGACGGACGGACGGACGGACGGACGGGTGGGTGTACAACGCATTCCCCAGAATGAGCACAGCAGTCCGGCTTCCCTTGCCGCTCACGCCTTCCCAGTCCCCGCGGAGAATCCCTAACTCCTACCAGCAGAAAGCCTAATAAAGAGTAGTTATAAGCTAATGTTTGCACACTCTGACAACTGAGACCTAAATTTTGAAGCACACGCTTACTTTTCTCCACTCATCTGCTGAGCTGTGGTTATGGAAGTCTCTCCATACTTTGTTTTTCATTAGACATTTACCCCTCAAATTAAGAAGGGAAACAGAGTAAATAGTAAACAACTATGTATGTACTGCATAAAACTGGTAGAAATTACTGACTTTTAAGTAATGATTTAATCAGTTGGCTTTTAAAAGGCAATTATTTAAAGATTTGGAACCTTTATTATCATAAATGTCCCTTTTCCTTGAAGATTCAGTCACGGGGAAAATGAGTATAGAAGAATCCATTATTCCCTCCTTCCCTGGGGCTGCAATTAAAATGTTAGGCCAGATAGTACCTATTACCTGACTGCTTCCTGTTGTTTTTGGAATGATCTTAAATCGGGTGAAAGTGCTTATTCAGGGTGTGGGAATAGGAAGGTTTTATTTCACCTTTCCAAACTCTACACCGAGCCGGTATTTTACATGACAAGCTAAGGAACAAAATCCATTGAATTATATGTGAATCTTACAATAATGTCAAATACATCTGGAAGAGACCCTTAAATGACAAGAATACACATCCTGTGGGAATCTGGAGGAGAGGTTGCATTATCATTCTCAGCAAATGCTGTACACCATGTGGTAGTGCTTGCAAACAGCACTTTTTACACTTTCTTACCCTCACAAAGTATATACTGTTCACACAGTTAAGTGTGTTAGGTCTGTATTAGGCTCAGACTATAAATAGTCACATTGCTTATACCTTGAACATATTGTTTGTTTGAGCATTCTCCTGGAATAGAACTTGTTACATCAAAGCAACACGTTCATCCATTCACCAACTGAAACAGTGGAACTTTCTCCTCAACGCTGCTGATGCAAAGAGATCACATTTAAACTTCACTGGAAGTCTGTCAGGGCTTTGCTCTTTGCTACTGATACAAAGCACTGAAAAAGACAACTTTAGCTTCCAATCAGAGAGACAGGATAGCATAAAGACTAGCAATCTGTTTGGGTAAAACTGATTGTAGACCTAGTTTTACAGATTTTGCCCTTACTGAAGGAAATATATGCAACCATTTTGACTTCCCTCAATTAATTTTTTCCTTTCTTCACATATACATCTTTCTCATGGCTACATTTTTGCCCTCCATTCTCATTTGTTTGATTTTCCCCTGGTTATTTTCAACAGAAAAACATCCCAAAAGGATTTCAAGAGCTTATTTTGTGCCTTGCAAGCTCCAAACCAGTGTGAGTAATTAAGACTTCTTTAACTTACATAGGTAAGTAATAGAGTTTTCTACTATTTATTTCACACATAGCTTGGGATTCTTCTCAGAATGAGTGCATGATGTAAAAGACAGGAAAATCAGTTCCTCTGGATCCATACCTGAACAGAGTTTTCTTTAAAAAGATATGGTAGCTGTATCCAGGATACGAAGTAGAAGTTTAAATCCTGCAAATTTAATGTGCAGCCACATTAAAGTTGTCAGCAGATCCAAGAAATGATTCTCATTTGAACAACGTTAATTTATTTCGGGAGCCTATAGAAGTCATATAACTTGTACAAATGCAAAACTGCTGTAAGATTAAAACTAGACTTTCAATACAGTGACAGTCTTTTGATTGGTCATAAATATATGTGTATTTATATCCATATTTGAGATATCACTGTTTTATTGCTATTGCTGTTGTGTGACAGTCTTGCAGAAGAACCATGCTGTACTCAGTAGGGTAAAAATACAGAAAAAATAAATATCATCCTTCTTCAAAAGAGCTTATAACCTGAGACAAGCTTTTTTTTTGTTTGTTTGAATAATAGCTACTTTTCAACATACAAGAAGTATAAAAAAAAAAATTCATATCAGTGGATCACAATCAATCCCCTTTCCTCTTCTTTTTGAGAGGTGATCATGTTTCTTGATATGCACTCAAAGATAATGTGTCAAGTCTGCTTTAACATACTGGAAAGCGTCATGTCTTTATTCCAAGGTGAAGGAAGTCTGGTACAAGCACACAGTATTTGCTAAGCCCCTCTATTTTTGTAAACTGGCAGACTCTCTCACCAGCCAGGGGATAAAATCCGGTACCACACCCGAGCCTCTTTAAGGCCCTTCCCTCAGGCAGAGCTTATTATCTGAAATGCAGACTTCACCAAGCAGCACAACACAAGGTTATTTCCCCTGACTAAAGCTACCCCCAAGGGCTCCTACAACCAGGAGTCAATGGATCCAGCTGAGTTTCTTGGTCCTTAGCAGGACTCACTTGATACCTTCCCTCTTGGTCAAATCATGGCTCAGGACTGGCTGCTTCCAGTGCTCCTCTCCCTCCTCCGAGGCTCAAAGGGGCAGCCTCAGTTATTTGCCTCCTCTTCGCTACGTTTCACTTCTTTTTTTTCCACTCAATCTTGTGTTTTCACAGATAACATCCATTGACATTTTCTCACTGCCTGAGAACACAGATAAGAAATTTTCTATACCTATTATTATCTTTTGTTGCTCAGCTCATGGTTCCTCCAGCAGTAATACAGTGTCTCTCTAAAACAATTTACTCCGCTGGAACTCGATGTACCATTTTGCAGTTTTGTTCTACCAAAACCCTCTCCTTTATACGTTTTGTTGTTCTGGTTAGTGTCAAATTGATTCATGAAAGCCAGTGCAATTATCTCTATTGACTTTCATGAGGACTGGAACAAGCCCCACATGAATTTCTATAAAAAGATTACCAGATTATTTTTTTGCTGGAGAGTATTGGTAGAAATCTGCTGTAGCATTTATTGAGAATGAAACGTGGATTTCCACGTGAGCACAGCTGAATTAAAATGCAGTAGGAATATGTTTTTGTTTCTATTGCTAATAATGCTCTTACTGATCCTGCTTGTAACATTTCCAGTCATTCTAAGCTTTCTTTTAACAAACTTAAGTGACCAATACAGAGTGCTGGCATTGCATCATACCTGTAAACTATGATCTCAAAGTTATAAAATCCAGCAAAGCCCTGATGCATCTATCTAATGTACGGCCAGAATAAGGTTTCTGAATGGCAAGTAGATACCAAAATTTATTGCTATGGGATAAATTAATCTCTGACTAAATTTCATTGAAGTAACTTTTACTTGCCTTGCCAAATAAATTATACTGATTTAATTAATCCACTTTTAATACTGCTGAGCATCAATTATTAAACACTGAATAGAAGTAATATCGTTATCTCCTGAATATCCTACCATCACATTAAGTAATGTGGATAGACTGTGACTATTAAATACCTTCTGCCAAATAAAACAAGCTGTTCCACAAACAGTGAATGGATGAAACCCAGATTCTTCCACACCGTAATTGTTGTCCCCCAGCTACCCTTCACAGCAGTAACCAGAGCTGTCTCTGTATCTCTGTGACACCATCACTGGGCCCATACTGTGGCTAATGTGAAACTTTGCACAGGCACAGAACATCTAACAGTTAAATTTTCGATGCTTTTCCATCTGAGGGAGCACTAATCTGAGTCCCTCTCTCGGATCTCACCACTGAATTTCATGAAGATTGAAGGAATATATGAAAACTGTTTTTCCATAAGCCTTGCTTCTATAGAAGTTTGCAAAATACCCCACCCAGATTACAGATGTAGAAGGAAAATGAACTTAATTCTTCATTTCTGTGAGTGCAGAGCAAAGAGAGACTTCGTTGCTGCAGGGATCCACTCCATTCAAAGACAATGCAGTTGTTACAGTAACTCAGATGTGTTAGCCTCTTCAGAGGCTGTCTGCAGGAATGACTGATGCAAGGTACACGTGATTCAGTATGAAGTCTTGTAGGAAAATATTTTTATCCATAGCAGAGGAACAGTAAGAACCATTTCTTTCCATTGTGTCCATCCATGATTTGGGAAAAATGACTTTAATACTAACTGAATTTGGCTTACACTGCAACATCATTGTGTCTTTCAGAGAATTCATTGCATGGATACAAACATAAAAAATATGTGGACTTCAGTGCAAAGATGAAAGCTCACCACATCTCCAATCAGCAACAAAATCACATAAAGCAAATTATAATTTATAGCATATTAAGCAAAATTTTATGCAGTTAACCTGGTCTCAGAGATAGCTTAGAAAGCAAGACAACAAGCTTTTCAGAAGGGGATACTCTGGAGGCAGAATAATGTTTAAGTAGAACAGCTATATCAGTTAAGCTTTTGACATCGGTATTAAAATACCGATTCATAAGGCCTAAGCCATGTTTGTTTTCACAAGCAGTGCATATATGAAAATTGGGGAGATGAGTAAGATATCTCCAGGTAAACTGAATCCTGCCATCAGCCATGAGATAGCTGCTGCAGCACTGTAAGACCGAAAGCTTACATGTACCTTTTCTAGCACACGGTGTACAGACTAGGGAACTTTGGACTGGTACTGGCTTTTTTAATTGGTGTTTCTCCTCTACACTTTGTGGCTAATGTTTTCCTATTATCAAGGTCTTGCATATTTTCAGCACCCACCCAACTCCGTGGTATTATAAGTAATTTTTAAAGGCCTGAGTGACAAGTACATTGATATAAGTGAATCATCATTTTGCAGGCATAACATTTTATCAGATTGGTTTTCAAGTAGATATATACATTTAAGACAGCGCATCTGCCATACAAGATTAGCTCATGGAAGATAGGACATTTGTTCTAATAGCAAGTGATAGAATTTTATACTTTAAACATGCGAATCAAACTAGAGGGAAAATGAGCATCTTGTTAAGTAGTTCCTGGTTATTAGATACAGTAAACAAAACTGAACTAAAAGGATATTGTTGTGCAAGAGTAGGCCAAGTTTCCATTCCCTGCTAGTATCACTGCTTCACTTTCCAGGACTACTTTTGACTGCAGGATATACACAATATAACCACATGACAAAGCAAGGAAAGCAAAATAAAAGAACATCTGAAGTGCATTACTTCCTGTGACTGCAGGATACATTAACAATACCTGCTACGGGATTCTTCAGTCTGCAGTACATGAGAATTAACTGAGAGGTACAGAGGGACTTGAGAATTGCATGTACAGCTACCCCTTTAAAGTGAAAATCTTGGGGGGAAGAAAACAAAGACTTTAGTCAAAGACCAAGGTATGGTATCAGTCTGAATAAAGCCACATTGATTATTCATCTAATGATGCTCCCTGTCACACTCAATAATACCATATATCTCTTCTTAGCCTGACATAAGTCTCATGTGCAAAGGAATGTGATTCAGGAAAACGCTGTAGGAAGGAGATTTCCCAGAGAGGTTGAGCTTAGAGGGTTTCCCTGACTCAGCGGCCATGCCATCGCTGCCGTTAGGATGCCTGTAGTTCACCCCTTCTGGATGACACCAAGGTCACTGAATCTCAGGCTGCCTCTGGACCGCAGGCGGCTGCACAGCCGTGCAACACAGAGGCACGGCAACGCTCCACGCTTCGTGGTACGGAGGGCAGCATCCTGTGCACGCTGCCAGTAAGACTGTACTCGGAATCAGCCTAACGAACACCGAGTAGATTTCTCCCTTAGGATACTCTACAACTTGCCCACGCCCCATGTGTGAGTCTGCACTTCAAATAAAATGGGCACATATTCACCGAGTTGCCACAGTCTCAATTAATATATGAATATCAAATCGTACTTCTTCTGGATGTCTTCTGGAAGTTGAGTATTTTTCTCCTGGCAGTCTTTGTTGTGTTTTCCATGTGTTAG
>Ga0065711_1031360_pt1 | contig 29867 bp, 18 predicted proteins | sample Hoacrofraction12_FD_59098 | JGI IMG/M metagenome (GOLD analysis project Ga0065711, IMG submission 59098) | Hoatzin crop microbial communities from Cojedes, Venezuela - Epithelial fraction 12 v2 (version 2) | ecosystem: Host-associated > Birds > Digestive system > Esophagus > Crop | place...
TCTTTCTTTCTTTCTTTCTTTCTTTCTTTCTTTCTTTCTTTCTTTCTTTCTTTCTTTCTTTCTTTCTTTCTTTCTTTCTTTCTTTCTTTCTTTCTTTCTTTCTTTCTTTCTTTTTTTCTTTCTTTCTTTCCTTCTTTCTTTCCTTCTTTCTTTCTTTCTTTCTTTTTCTTTCTCACTTGTACAGACAATCAGTACTTACGTTTTAAAGCACAGACTTAGCAAAAGCATAGTGAACAGATTCAAAGTCAAAAAGAGGCAAGATTATAGTAATTCTTAAAGTCAGGGCTGTATTTAAGAATTTGGCATGATTGGAGTGCAAGTTTATTCAGCATTTTCTTAGCGCAAACATTCTACTAATATGACATTTTAGCATATCTTTTGAAATATAATGTTCTGTCATGTACACATATGAATTATATAGTCTGTTTAAAATCAAAATCATTAACTGGAATATTACAAATGAAGAGAGAAATTAAAATAATGAAATTGCCCATGACAAGGTAGTCTTTTAAGTGATGTGTAAAGGGCTATTCCAGCCAATATATGGTCATTCAGCTGACATCTACATCAACCCAAGCTGTGACAAACAAAGCTGGACTAACTTCTTATCACACAAAAATATGGATAATGCAATAATCATAATTTTAACAGCTGAATAAGTTAAGTGAAGCATGACAATAAGACTATATGAAAGAAAGAGTCATCACCTGAATAAAGAGTTGTGAAGAGCAGGAAGAATGCTGAAAATTACAGATTACAACAGCAAAATGGGACAGACATCACACAGTGCAGGGGGAAGCAAAATGGAAAAAATGCACAAACTAGGTCTGGGGATGTCTTATGCACACATTCTGCTCTTCAGGATGAGAGAGTATACATACACTGAGCCCTGACAGAAAATCACAACTTTCCAACAACTGCTGACAGCTCTGCGCAAGAACAGAAAAAATAATATTTTGTCTTTGTTAGTGAGATCATAGAGCATTAGACTAACCAAAGAAAACACTCCTTCCTGGAAAAATATTGTGTAATTCTTCTTTTTTACATGTGGGACATTCAAACTACTGGTCTTGCTACAAATTCACTGAGCTAAATCCACCCTCACAGTTTTAGAAAGATACTACAAACACTGACAAAATAATTCTGTTCCAAGACAAAACTTGTTTCCATGACTCCAGGTGATTGTCTGTCAGGGCTTCCTTGAAGTCAGCAGGGTTGTATGAAAGACAGATGACAAAAGATATTGAATGTGAGTCTCAGGGGAAGGGATTAATTTTAAAATATAATTGTGCTTTGATACTTCAATAGCTATTGATATCTGCAGGTGATGGGACGTAATTGGGCTTGGTTTGACTGAGGGTTTCTCTCTATCACAGGGAGTACCTCTAAGAATCAGGCATGGGTGCCAAAGAACAGCATGGCTGACAGGTGCCTGTTCTCAGTGAGCAGTGTCCAGGTCCATTGCACAGAGGGAGTCAGAAGAAGAATCCTGACCTGATCATCTCCTTGGTTTTCTTTTCCTAGTAGCAGGTAATGTCCATGGGTTTCAGCCCATACATGTGCTATCCCTCACCTTCCAATGAGCCCCAGTTTCCCTGCAGGATTACAAGTGAGATGAAGTAACAGCCTGGCTAGTTAAGGCGTACAGATACCACACATTCCTTCAGTTCTGGATGGAATTTAAAAAAAAACCAACACAAACCAAAGACTTTGCATAAATATATGTGCAGAAATATTTTTCTGTAGACCTGAAATGGAAGGTGTGGAGCAAACTTTTTTCAAAAATCACATTGAATGTGAGCAAGTTGCTACCCCAAGCAGATACAGAACTTGAGGCAGGCTCTACCATCATCATCCACTGGTGATTCAGGAGCCAGTTCCAGCCGAATAACTGGAAGTGCTCATTGCATCTGAGCTGGGGAAGTGGGCAGTGAGATACCTAACACAGTGTTAACTCGAAAGAAGCGGGACAAGTTTAAACCATCTGGTCCACCTGTAAATGCAGTTCCTTGTAGCATGTAAGTCTTTTGTCTGAATTCACAAGTGAACATAAATTAGACCTTTACTACAAAAAAAAACCAGACTGAATGATATAATTGAAATATCTACATAAACCCAACATTGTTGTGGCATCTTTAAATGATTCGTGCTCTGCACCTCTCTGAATGGCTAACTTTTAATCATGAATCCTAAACTGGATTGTGTTATCAGAATAGAAATTCAGGTTTCCTGTGCTATCACTCGTTTTCAAGACATAAGATTCTTTTAGGAAATAAGGAAGATGGGAGAGGAGAGGAAGATAAATGCCTGCTGTTAAGTTAAAAGTTAACCCATAATGTCATACTTAACCCTCATTTCTACCCACTTATTCATAACACCTTAATTTCTCTCTAGAACCTCACATAGGCATCAGCTGATCCAGAAACCTTTTCATCAGAAATGCGATTAAGCTTGTTTAAGACTGAATTGGTTTAAACCTCTGTCTTTTCTTTACCGGATCCATATTGCTCAAACTTCTCTTCTACCAGGCCCAAGAAGTCCCCAGGTCTCCTCAGCCATTCAATCCAATTGCCCTTAACCCCAGACTTCATCTCTGTGGACACAGGTCTTCCTGAAAGAAGGACTACACTTACCTCAGCTGCCAAGAAGCCCTGGAGATATAGAAAGTCCTTAAGCACAGTAATTTTTAACCCTGAAGCTCTTTAGCTGCCTGAAGTTGCACTTCTGGCTCTGCTCAGAAATGTTTCAGCCTTGATGATTTGAGTCAGTTCAACAACTAATCCAAACTTCAGCTTTATCAGCATTCACAAGCTAGTAGTTCTTGTCTTACTTCCAGGCTTCACCGAGCAGGAGTCTTCTTTGCATGTGCAAGAGACAGAGGTCTATGGAAATCAAGGTCTTGTCTCTTTTCTATCTAGGATCTAAATGGCTAGAGCCCTCACATAAGTCAATTAGGATTCAGTTCCTTTGTAACCTCCTGAAAGAGACTGCCCTAACTGCTAGGCTGCTAAATATGCAGTAGAACAGGAACTAGAATCCACCATTACTGACCATGATGGTTTGAAAAGGAAAAATGATTCCTTTACCATTGCTTAATCTTTTCAAAAGAGAGTTGCTTGCCATACTCAGGAACATGCTTGCAATTGTGACTCCTGAACAGATGGAACCAGTTCCTTGCACGTCATCCAGTATGCCAAAGTCCCAGCATTTGGTCTATGAGACTCATGCCTCCCCTCAGCCTTTTACCCACAGGTAAACAGGGAGGGTTCCCTGTTGGAGGTCTGCCTTTTGCAGGCTCTGTTCCTGAGCACCGAAAGCCACATTAGTAACTTTCAGATTGAAGCACTCATGTTATCACCATCTCTGTTAACACAGAACTGTTGAGGAATACCTTACAGAGACACCACAAGGGCTATGTGCATGCAGGACTGCTTAACTTTGGCACAGCATCACACAAATCCTGTGATATTGCTTCCAGACCCTAGGCAGCAAGGCCGTGCCACTTACCAGGTCAGGAAATTGCTGCACTGCATTTCATTGCACCCTAGGTAGACATGTGCTAACTTGCTCTATCTGTTTCATAATAAGCCAAAGAACTTCCCTTGGACTTTGTAAATTCCATTAAATACTTGGCAGGAAGGTGCTGTAAAAGACTAGATACTGACTGACATGCAGCAACAGGTGAAAGTTAGATGTCTGGAAGGATTATGACCCTCTCCTCAGCACCTATCACTCCTCATTACTGACAGGGGCAATGAACGGGACATAGTTCTACATGCAATGCCACCACTATCTGTGTTTACATAAGCCCCACAACAGTGGTGTTTAATGTGAACTTAAATTCTAAATTTGCCAAGTTTTTAACCATGCTTGTTTGCACACTTTAATATCCATGTCTAGTAGGAAGATATTAACCTCTGGGACAGGTAGGGGCCGTGTAGGGCAGTAACTACTTTAGCTGTCCCACATAGCTGACTGCTACATGGAAACCACTATTTTCCGTTATCAGTGCCTACTTTATCCTGGTAAGTGCAGTCCTTAGATATCGACCAAGCTAATGAATGACTTTTCAAAGCTGAACTCAGATACTCGAGAGCTAGCGGGAGGGCTGAAAAGCAGAATGACGAATAAAACCTCAAAGGTTTGATAAGCCATAGGGTTTATCTGGAAGGAACTTCCGCAATTTTTTTGTTAATTACTATGTTGTTGGTTTACTTACAGACGACAAGTCAGTAAACACTGCCAAGAGCCTTACACAACCACGGTGGAATTCAGATTGCAACTGGTAAAACAAATCATTCGTAATCACACTGAAAGCTGCAGTGTTTTATGTACAGGTGTCATTTTCCAACATACAATACAGTGGGAAAAGTCAAACTTTGTTATTTGAAGTAAACTGACCATCTCACATTGTGCCTTCTGTGAAATAAGGTTTAACAGCACCTCTGTGGCTAAACTAACTCTTGTACATGCAAACCAGAAGGTATGTATACAGAATACATCCCAGCTGTGCAACCACTCAGTATGGGGAAGACTGCACAAATCTCGGCAACTCTGTTTATCAGCTTTGGTGACAACTAGGTAATAAGTTTGGCAAACATGCCTTCGAAAATGTCCTAGACTGAGAACTATTTTTTAGACTAATTCCAAAGCAATTATAAAACTAAATTATTAATTTTTCTTTACATTGCTTATTTAATGGGATTTTGTTATTGTTTTACTAAATAAAAATTTTTCACTTTTTTGAGGGAAAAAATAAGTTAAATTTTCAACTATAATGACAGCTCACACCGCTGCTTTCAGAAAAATGTAAATGACCATTTACAGCTGAAAACCAGTTCTTAATTAACCCCAATATAGCTATGCACTCATAAATTATCTCTGTACCATTGGTCATTCAGGATCTTAAAATAGGCAGTCAGATTTAACTCCAAATATTTTCATCCTTAGCATTACTTTAATACTTTTGCAAATCATAAATATTTTACAGTGTGAGAGCAGGTTAATGCTACAAGGTTTTGCAGTTGTTTAAATGTCCTATGCTACGTGACTACCATTTCAACAGAATACCTGTCTCTACTGCTACCACCCTCTCATAGTGCATAAACATCTGCAATAAAGTCTATCACATAGCATACAGTACTATAATGTACTTATACTGAAAAACAACTTGCACAGCTAAGATCCTTTGAAATGTATTTTACTTCAGTTGAACTTTCATTAAAGCTGAACAAAGCCTCATAATAATATGGGAACAGTAAGGGAAGAGCTTGGTAGCTTTGGCTCTGAGCTCATAAAACGCAGACTCGCAAGAAGAACTGTTCTGACATGTTCTAACATGATGTTAACACAATGACAAGCATCACAACATAGAGAGATAGGAAAGTGGCAAGCTGAAAAAATTTTACTTTTTTTTCCGGAGAGGAATCAGACTGGTTTTTCTCTTCCTGGCTTTCCTAAAACTGTTTTTTGGATATTGGCATATGACAAAACCTTCTATGATTTATCCACAGAGGAAATAAACATCCAGGAAAACCTCCTAAACCAAAAGAGTAAGTCACTCCATTACATGTTCTAAGCACATCCACTTGCAGAACTTGAAGATCTTGCAGAGAACACATGTGCTTGGTGCATTCTCCTGCCTTGTGCACAAACACTGACTCTCTGTTGTGGCAAGAACTTCTTTTTACACCAGCCTCATAGAGTTGTGTGAAGCTAAAGTGCAGTCCTGGCACAGATCTGCCAGTTCCTATTGCAGTCATTTTCCTTTCCGACAAAGCAAGAACTGTGGCACGCGTTCCTGTGACAGCTCTTTGACACTCAGATATCCCACTGGCAGAAACCAGCTGTGTCACTACTGAGCATTTGGTCTGATCAGCCTGCTCAGGTTTCTGCATGAATAAAATCAAATGTGGAAGGGCTGAGATTAAAGTCCCTTTAGTTGAGATTCCTTTCATATTGGAGGCTGAATATGACAGTGTTGACAAACCCTTGCCACTTTCCTCAAAAGGACAAATTTAAGGCCCAAGCTGTCCTCATCTTCATCTATGCAAAAATTTACATCAGCAGTGAGGATAAGATGTGGCATAATGAGAATTATTGTGATAAGTGTGTACCTCAACATGATAAGATCTTGCCAGAGGCCGTGTCATGTAGTAGCACTCTTAGAGACATTTTATTGTATTCCTCAGTTTTTTAGTTGTATTTGAGCCATGTAGCTACTCCACGTAAACTATGAGATTTTATGACCACAGAGCAGTCACGAACAGGGGCAACTGTATTTTTGTACTGGCAAATGCTGTTTAAAAATACCTCAGTATTGTATGAGTATATGAGTGTACGCAGACATCCCACTTCCCATCTCTCACACAGGTCTTTATCCTCTTCCTCCTGATACATATTCTACCTCATAACTACAGTTCTGTTGCAGTAGCCATAAATATTCTGCAGTATGGACTCTGCAAATCCCAGACTGCAGCACAATAAGCTGATCTACAGGAATCCTCTATAAGCAAAGCTTGATGATATTTTTAGATATAGTTTGTTTTTCTCACAGGCAGCAAGTTCAATGAATCACGCAGTTGAGGAGGTATTGAAGCAGGTAAAAATTATTCAGATCAAATTTATTTAATAAATTTAGTTGCAATATTAAAAATATTTTAAAATGTATTATATAACTGCTTCAAAACAAATGTGACAAGACAAAGTTTAAAAGAAAAAGAAACTATTTCACTGAATTTGTCAAACAGATTACAGTAACTGGATCAAAATAGTCCCTATTCATGTATTTCTATTAATAACAGGTGCAAGCCTATCAGCCTGCATAAGAAACAGAAATCTGCATACTCAGTACCTCACAGTACAAGACCAGACATAACATATCTCTGTGTTAAGGTCAGGTTTCACTTCTTTCAATTGAGTGTGCTTTTCATGGTAGGCATCTAAAAATTCTTAGAAGGTGGTTTATTATTTTCTCATGACTTTGTGATTGATTTGACTTCCCTAAATAGGTTCAATAAAATAATTAGTAAATGAACACCTTAAAATTTGCAAAGCTTGTAAGAATTTTCTTTTATTTGTGAACGATCATGAAACCTTTGCAAGACAATATACAGATTTCCAGAATACCTTTCTGTAGCTTTAGGATTTACCTGTTTTGTGGTTAAGCAATGGAATGAATCTTCATGACATGCAAATGCAAGGAGGTTTCCACTTCTGATGCACAGTCATAGACTCCTCAACAATCAGTCACAGTAATAGATAGTATTTTTTCATCCCTCTGTCAGTACATTCCACAAAGGAAGTGAGGCTTAATATTGCTATTTTACACAGGAGGAAAGTGAAAGAAAAAGGATGCAAAGAGAAAACATAGATCAAGGAAGACAGTGGGCATTCTAGGACAGGAAGAGGTGTTTTGGGTGAACACCTCTTCCTAATTGAAGAGAGGTGGGCAATCTGAGAATTTCATCTAGAAGAGCAATTTTAGCCAATTCATATAAATGCATCCTCCGGGCTATTGTAACTTCTTCCAGGAACTGATTCATCCATGGTAAACTTGTGAATCTGGGTGATGGAATCGTGATGAAAAGGGCGAAGCCTCAGTGTTTTTCACAAAACAAAGGTTTTTTCTGAGTTTGTTCTTATCCCATTCCTTTTTGCAGAAATCTATCATAAGATCAAACTTCTTAACAGCATTGGGCAGGACATTTTTTCCCTTTAATCAGACAGTATCATTTTTTTAAATGAAAGACATTCCTGATATAGGTATAGCATTACAGGTAAAAGCTAAAACAGGAAGAAACTCTTCTTAACAATTTGATAGTACTGAAAACAATTTTGAATATTTCAAAAATTTATTTAAGTCTAACCATGCTCTCACAAAATTAACGTCCCCAACTCTTACAATTTTCACTGTTTTTCCACTGGCAACTACTATTAATAAAGCATGTATACAAAGTGATACCTTGTCCAAAGAAAGCTGAACATAAAATTTATCGTGTTAAAAAATGTGTCATTCTCATGTCTGCTTTTGTCTGCTAGCATAATACCCCTACTTCTCATATCATGTCGGCCTTTTTCTGTAGCAGAGTACACGTGAGTTAAAAAATGTAAAGAGAGACTAAGATAAAATGATGCATAAGTTCACAAGCACAAATTTAAATTCCAAATTTATGTACAGATTTGTCAAATCTCACAGAATTATCTGTGTAAGAATAGTTTCATAAATATCTACATATAGGTTAATATTCTTTGTGTGACAGAGAGATACAATAAGCTTCTAAGATTTTACATCCAAATCATGTAGGTTATTATTATATGAATGATTTTCTAGAAAAGAATCAAAGGGGAAACTAATAGGAATAATTATTATTTGAGAAGTTTTGTTCTCTCTACATAATCTTCTGTTACTCCCAATGTAGAAATCTTGTTGTCCTCAATGCTAAGGAAACAGAATAAACAGAATAAAACCTTTAAACAGAATACAATACTCGTGTCTCTTGTCATCATGGGGGCAATGACTCATTCAAAGAACAAACTCATTTTTGACTCATAGAAATCTAATATGCTTTGCTTTTAACGTTGTAAATTACATGACCCCAAAGCAGTAATCCTATTTTGAATTTTGATAGAGTTTCTCACTGTGATTTTTTAATTGTGATGTGTGTAATTAGTTGGTAGCTATCTTGGTATGTGTACGCAGAGACTGTAAGTTCTATGAGAGAAGAACCTTCTTGTCCTTTCTAATAACTGCTACAGTGGGATTCTCTCTCATTATGAGGGTATTTAAAGTCATCCCCAGCATTCAAGCACTTCAAAACGATTAATGAAGATCAGTCATTATTATACTTGTATTACTTGTGAAGGAACTCAAGCCTGAAAAAATAGTTCTCTGAAGCTGAAGCTTTCAAGCATTTGATTTTTCCTAAAGAAACTCAGTTCAGAGCACATTCACATATGGATGTGTCTGGGCACACTCAGCGTGTGCACATGCCAAAAGACGTTCTGCATTCCGCTGGGCAAGTATGTGGAAGTAACTGCTCTATAAACATCCCACTTCCACAGCCCTGTGGGATTGCCACGATGCAGCTTGGGCAAGTGTCAGCTGCTACACAGTCAAGTGCCAGGTAGCAACATGAATGGAAGCTGCCAGTTATAGCCTTTCCTGAATATCTTTTAGACCTCTCGCACACTTCAAAAGCAGCAGCCACCAAGCAGCAAGGAGCTAGAGGAACAAGCAGATGGCTTCTCTACGGACTTTGTCAGTTTTCCATGTAATGCTTCAGCTCTCACCTGTCCCAAGTTTAGCAGATTCCAGAAACACAGCTAAGAAATTGCAGACAATACCACAAAGCTTAAGAAACAGGAAGGTTACTTAGGACTTCAACACACTGGGGAGCTGTAATGACACACAAATCTTCATGGCTTTGTTTACCAAGAAAGTGGATATCTAGGAGACCTTAGGCCTGGTATTCACAGCCTTTTGGAAGTAATGAGCCACTGTACAACCCAAGCTAGCTGTTGTTGCTGCTGAAAAAATCCTTATGTATACAAGCACTCAACTTCAGTGCCCCAGTGTACACTCTGCTGTTCAGAAAAGGGAGACAGAGGATCTGCTTCATTCATTCTCCAGGTTCTGGGAAAGCAAAACTGCAGCTGAGATTTCTCTGTCAAATGACTAATAGAAAGAGTTGCTGGCATTGCATGGACATAAGAGGTTCGGATGTCTTGATTTTTAACAAGTCCTATCATTTTAGGTGACTGGAGCACCTCTCGTATGAGTAAAGGCTGAGGGAGTTGGGCTTGTTTGGCCTGAAGAAAAGAAGGCTGAGAGGGGATTATATAACTGCTTATAAAGGTCTTAAGGGCGGGTGTCAGAAGGATGGGACCTAACTCTTTGCAGTGGTGCCCAGCAACAGGACAAGGGGCAGTGGGCACAAACCGAAGCGTAAGAAGTTCCATCTAAACATGAGGAAGAACTTCCTTACTCGGAGGGTGATGAAGCATTGGAACAGGTTTCCCAGAGGGGCTGTGGAGTCCTCTGTTCTGAATATAATCAAAACCCAGCTGGACATGTTCCTGTGCATCCTGCTGTAGGTGAACCTGCTCTGGGAGGGGGGTTGGACTAGGAAATCTCCAGGGGTCCCTTCCAACCCCTACCATTCTGTGATTCTGTGATTCTGTGATTTCTGATCTGTAAAATTTAGGTCACCTGGACAGTTTTAGCATGCTCAGCTTTTGGTGCTACCTTTGCTTTACTCATCTTCTACAGTACTCATCTTCTACAGCTAAGGTTAGATTCTTAAACATCTAAAGATCTGATATTAAAATTGCATAGTCTATTTTATGTTGTCCAAAATCTTTTCTTCCTCAGGGAATGCTTTCCAAACAGTATTTATTCTATTAATTTGGACTGTTTCTATATCTGCAGAAATGTTTCTCTGGTTCTAGACAGAACAAGTTATAGCTTTGCATTTGTTTTCTCAGCAAGAATATTGTTTGATCGAACTTTCCTGTGCTTCCCTACTTGATTCCACCAGAAATACAATATTCACAAAATCTGAAAACCCGCGTTATTCTTGACTTTTAATTCACATTTGCTATTCTCCTTCTGTATTTGAAGACCAGAAATCAATGGATTATATGTCGTTATAACACTGTGATGTTTCAAAATACAGTTTAAATGGTTTACCATAGGTTTACATCTTATTATTATTTTTGATAAAATTTTCGCTTTTTTTTCCAATAGCTGCAATTGTCAAAAATAACTTGTCAAAACATTGACAAATGTTAATCAGGAGAGGAGAGCATTTAAACTGCATTTTGTGTCATGAAAGGCAACCATTTTATTGATATTTCAAATCCTGACAAAGAACAGTCATTTCCATGTAAAGCAGTGGCAATTCCATGTGTGAAGCTAATATTTAAGAAGCATGCATCACAATACTAGGAAGTTACTACTTCCCCATTAAAAACACAGAAAAACATACTCCTGTTTTGGAGAAGAAATACACAAAGTTTTTGTAACAGCTTCAGCAATGGACATTTCATGTTTACTCTTACTTATCTATATATGCCCTAAAAAGTCTGAGTAAGCTCTCATTTTACATTTCGGCCATGGAAGACTGACAGCTCCACAACGATCACTGAAAGAGAGAACATCTTCCAAACATATCCAGGCAAAATATCATGACCTACACGTACACACAAGAAGGTCAACAAGTACAGCAGCTTACTGAATAGCTCATGTGTTTCTTTCTAATGCAGCAGTGGAAACAACAGTAACAGGCCTACGGGTAGGAATGAGCACGGACGAAAGGGAATTCAAAAAGACCAAGGGACACCGCAGCTCACTGCAGGCTGTCAACAGGAACAGTGCAAGACACGCGATGGTGATCATGTGATGTGATGACTCGCAGGTTACCTAAGCAGTCATTTCCCCACCCACAATTCCCCAACCCATCCAAACCCATACTGCAATTGTATGTATATGATCATATAATAACTGATTATATTTCCCATCCCTCTGTAACAGGAATGAAAAATGACATAGTATTTGAAAAGTTCTACACCTTCTTATACCAGAGGTTTCTAAAATGTTTCCTTCCTCCTCCTGTAAGCACCTGAGTACCATACACATAGAAGCATTATTGTTTCTAGCCCTGCATTCCCCTCCTCCCACACCCCACAGCAGGGGTAAGAGGCAACTGGAAGGAAATGCGTCATCTTAGGACAGAAGGGTTTTTTTTCACTTTCCAGTAATCAGACACTGCCACAGTACTTTTAAAACTAAATTGTCTCTAGTTCTCATTTGATACTCTTTTGTCTTTGTTGCTGTAGACAAAATGTCTTAGAATGCTGGCTTCCATACATTTACTTCATGATCTAGAATTTCCTACACTGTCTCTTTTGTGCCCATGTGTATTAACACAAGGCATATCTAGCACTCACAACACAATTACTGTGATGAAGAACTTACCAGACTTTTGGCAGGAAGCTACAGGGAAAGGGATATAGAGCTTGGGAAGGTAGTTCTACACTCTGTGCACAAAGGACATACTCTTAAAAAGTGTCTGAAAATCAGCTTATCATTTTCCAAGTAAGAACAAAAGAAAGTGCTGCTTTCAGATGTTTGTGGGTGAAAATGGTCAGGCTTATATAGTTGCAATCTGATGTGCCAAGTCAGAAAGGTAATTAAATGTGTAAATGACATCACGTCTACCTCAGTACAATTTCAGTCCAAAAACTGCAGACAAAATCAGGAGGCAGCTTTTCAAAATCAAGCTGGCAGCCTGAAGTAAAAATGTTTGTAAACAAACTCTGTCCATTTTTTTGCATGGCAGGTAATAGTCTCGAACTGTTTTCCTAAGCCGTTCTAATAAAAAATGAATAGTTATGCAACTTCAGCAAACCAGACTGCGAGACTAGGGCTCTCCCAGAGCAACTGACCTTTCTGGGCAGCCAGTCAGTGAGAAGACAGGCAGTTACGCATCCCCTCCACATCTGCAGGGTTAATGTGATTTTCATACACAAGCCTACATTGGAGAGAGACGCGAAATGATGATGTCTCACCAATTGAAATTGGAGCTGAGTACATATAAATCAACCCTGAATTTTACAGTTTTACAGCAATCTCTCTTTTTTTTGTAGTGGGCATTGTAATAAACATCAGTAAATTTGCTCTGGGTTTTTGGATCTTTTTTTTAAGGTTCTTTTGGCTGGTGATTTCACTAGACAGCACAAACTGTTTAGGATACATATGCATATCAAACACATAGATATGTGTTTTAGCCTTTACACAATATTTAGAGGCTAAAAGCAATCATTACATGCTTAGCTGTACCTGTTTTATTGACACAACCTTCCTGTTCCTATGACTAGTTTCCTCTAAGGAAAATGTGACGTGTTGGATGATTTCCCATTTTCTGTTGAGAGAGGAAGTATACAGGCCAACCAACATTTGGATTTTTTGTTAATCTTTGGTCACTGAAGAACACCTGCAGCCTAACTGTTAGATTATTTGGCTGCTCAATGTCTGTAGCTATCAAAATGGGTTGTTCAACAAAGGGAAAAAGTTCACATTATACCACCTGGGAACAAAATAATTTCTAATTTATATGTAGCAGTATAAAGGAGAAACACAGAACAGACTAATTGAAAAGAAAGAAACCATTTAAAATCATATACAGAAATCCAATGTCTTCTTCTTAACCCAGAAACATGAAAAGTGTAAAAAAATAACAGACTTTCTGTTCTGCTTTCCTTACCGTCACAGCAACAGTAACACTACTGCTGCAACCTGCAAGAAAGGAGGAGGGAACAAAAGCTCCCTCCCACTTCATACTTCACTACCAGGTTGTGTAGTGTTGCACAAGTTGAAACAACATATCTAATTAGCTTTCTGGTATAATGAGATGGCTTTCGTATGATCAAATTACAAATAAATACAGAGAACAGACCCAGGTACCTAGGAATTCCCAGAACTGCTCCACAAGTGTTTCCACGCCACAGAGGAAGAAATATTCTCCATTCAAACTTTCTGGCAGATGTAGGGCCATGGAGACAACCTGTAATATAAACCAGTACATGTTGACATCACATGTTTCACAGCAGCTGACCACATTCCAGGAGAGGAATGTGCCTGGACCACACATTTGCATTACTTCATCGCAATTTCATATATGTTGAGGTCATGTTTATTTCTCATGCCTTATCAGCATCTTAACATCCGACACCAGCCACTGTCTGGTTTTCTGTCATACCTTACAGTCTACAGACAGGCAACCTCCATGAATTTTTTCTTCTTGGCCTTCACATCTCATGCTATGAATTCATGACATCACTGGGTTTTTTGTGGCAGTCTGAATCATATACTATTAGTGTGTAATGTACTGTGTAATGCAGTACATTATTGTAGAATATCAACACCTGAATGAAACTCTCAGAATATCAGGATTAAGATAAGGATTAGACTACAACTAGAAGAAGTAAAAGAGAAAGAACAGCTCCTAAGAATCCAAAAGGCTTTTTGAACTTCTAAAAATTTAGACTATATCCTGATCATAACGGGCTTTGATAAAGAGCAAAACAATTGTTTGAGGTATATTACAATTCGAAGTGTTTTCCTTTCTTACCATATTAATACGCCGATATGTTGTACAAACATCCCTTCTGATATTTCTTTACATCGGTACTAAACTACTGGTTTCTTCTGTTTAGGCTCTGTACTGAAGACATCGTGCCACCCTTGAATACGTGAAGGGAGCCCCTTCAGAGAGAGGTGAAAGCCTTTCATCAGAGGAAGGAATGCAGACTTGTCTGTTCAGAAAGGCATGTGAGATGCAAACAGGACTTCGCAAGAAAACCGATGACATTTTCGCTATTAGACAACATAGAGAAAGAGTGCAAAAAATGTCAGGGTGATGTCACTTGCATGGGTTGCTGCTCGTCAGTCAGCTGATGTGCAAAGGCTGACTAGAGAAAGATCTGACTGTGGATAGAGGAAAAATGTAACTTGGCCCAAGGTCCTGTCTTTCAGAGGAAGGTTTCACAATAAATTTGAAGTCTTTCATAAAACTGACATGTCTGAAAATCACTGAGCAAATATAGATTTGCAGGGTTTGTTCTTACTGCACCATCTCTGCCTCTATCTCCTTGCCCTAAGCAACTCTTCAATTACTTGGTGCCACAAGTTACCCACTCTGAAAAAGCAGATTGAGGATGTTGGCCTTACCCAAGTGGGTTTCATCACAGGTAACTACTTTCGGAAAGGCTTCTTGTTGAAGCTGACTGCCTAGGCTTTTTCCACAGACATACACACACAGAAAAAGAGAGAAACAAAGACTACGAAGGGTCTACAAAGGGTGTTACATCGTATACAAAGAGAGGTGAAAAATATCAGAATGCTCTGTTTCTCTTCAAATGCCTTGTCTCTAACTCTCCACTGACTACAGAGGGAGTCTTGATGACCAGTTTAAAGCAGACACCTAAAATAGGCAGTAATGAGTCTCATTTGTCAGGAACTGAGATGAACACTTATTGCTTAAATACTATATTCCTGTGTAATATTTGTGTGCCAGTAGTTCTTCCATGCATGTACCCTTATTGCATCAATAAACCATGTATCAATAAAAAGTCCTCTTACTTTTAATCTTGAATCTGAAATCTTGACAGCAACTAGGGCTTAAGAAAAATCTCATGCTGATCTCCCTGTTTCAGTTCTGCCCTGAGTAGAATTTAGTTTGCTTTTACTCATTGTCTGGGATCTCGTTTGATTTAGATGCCTGCTTGACACAACCACTTTCTCAGAAACAGCTACTCTGCTGGCCTCTGCAACAGTGCTACACTTTATGCCACCTCCTTCCAGTAGTCCAGGGCACTGCAAGGGAAAGAAATGCATTTTCAAATACCCAGTGACAAGAACTGAACCCACTATTCTGGCCACACAATAACAAAAATCTGATAACCTGTTAAAAATGTGGGTTTGAGCCTGAACTCTTTGCTTGGGTGATGCTGTGACTGAAGTCAGTAGAAATTTTGTTTGAAAAAAATTGCAAATCCAGGTTTTTGAGATGTGAATTTCTTTTTGTAAGCACCAAGATTACATAAACATAAATATATATTAAAATATACATACATGCATGAATGGTTTTTGTTGAGTAGAGGGAGACTGTCAGAGCTAGGAGTGGGAATTCATCACACAACTCCCACTGACTCAGTACAAAGCTTCTTTGTGCTTTTACAAACCTGCCTCATCATCCACATCTTTTTCTAAGTTAGTAGCGCTGTTGCAAAGGAGACATTTCACTAGTGACAGCTGTTGTTTTACATTTTCCTTTAGCTGGAAGGTTAAAACAAAAAAAGCAAACCCTCGAGGAAACAAAGGGAAGTAGGGAGTGCAGGCAAACAGGCAGAAAGAAGCATCCTCGAGATATCTCACAAGGCAAGGAAGAGCAAATCTGCCTTCTGTTCCAGAGAAACCTGTAGTCTCTAATGTTCCTTTTGTACACTTAGTTAGTTCAAATGATACTCCGTTTACAGTGAATGCAAGGTTTATTTTTTAATTTAATACATTCCTTGTATAGCCATAGTCATGATCGTTTGCGTAGACAGATGCTGTTATTTGCCTATTTTGCTGAAATGCAACAGACTATTTACTCTGTGATAAGTAACTTTCCTGAGTTTTGGGAATTATTATATTAAGCTGCAGAAGACTGATCTTTAAATGCCTAATATAAAATAGTTGTTTAGTAATTCCATTGCCATTTTTTTGGCCTACAATCATCTTTAAAGCTGCAGAGACTACACTGTTGAAAAGGACACAGTGTCCTAACAGGTGACCTTTTTACCCAAACTTTTCTGCAATGCATATTGGGACCAGGTATGGTGTGTCCAAATTATAATGACTTTACAGTCCTACTGACTCTGACAGAGGATACTTCAGGATTATCACAAGGGTAAATGACAGCCAAGTCATGCTGCTTTGACTGAAGGGTAAGAAGTTTGCACCATTACAGTTAGGTAGGTTTCAGTATCCTGACAGCTCATTTTGCACCAGCTACAGTGTATTGCACTGCACGGTGCAGGTCTATCTAAATCTGTAGCACATCTACAAATATGAATTGTCCAAGCTTGAGTAGATAAATGAAGAGGGCAACAGTACTACATCTGCAGCCTGTACTTGCCAGATTTCATACCTACGCTCTGATGTGTGACTGTATTACAGCTTTTATTTTTAAAGTTTCCTGAAATGAAAGAACACCCCAGTATTTTTCCCTTCACCTCATTCTTGTAGAAGGCTAAACTTTTTTGCTTATTTCCTCCCCTCTCCCACAAAAATAGAAAGGATATAATCATTCCAAAGTGGTTACCCAGCCTGAAAAAATTCTGCAAGGGAAGTGTGAAGCTAAAGATATGTAAGCTGTGCACACCACCTACAACTTCAGAAATAAAGTCCAACTGAAATGAACTCCAAGGAAAAGCATTCTGCATTATTTGGTGCACTGTCTTTTTATGTCTGTCCACTCCTTGCAAATAAATAAGCCTTGCAATATCTCCCATATGCCAATCTGAGATTATTGTGGTATTTGCATTTGTGTCAGTCACATACTGTGAATACTACCTCTTCAGAAAGGTAATCAGCATTGTCTTTACTTTTCTAGGAAGTCTTTCTTCTTGCTTTTCCTAAACCAAACATGTTGCTAGAACAAAGGTAGAACACTTCTTGTGTTTCAGAACTGACCTTTGGTTCGTACCTGTGGTAATGAGGATTTATTAGTTCTAGTTCCTCACATTGAAGCTGTTCTTATTCCTTATCCCTTGGACAGGCTTGCTCTTAATTTATGAAGCCCATGATGTTTTGCTTCAGTGAATTCCAGTGCAGAAAACCTGGCAAAGTGCTACCCAGGGGCTTTAATTTCTATGTTGCTATGGAAACTGTATGCACACAAAAAAGGAAACAAACATTTTAAATCATCAACCATTCAAATTTAAGCCCTTTAGAAACTTTTACAGATTTCGTGTAGCTGTATTCTAAAGACACTAAAAGAAGATCCCTTATGACACTTCGCAAAAAATTCAAGTGACTTTCCAGTAACAGAGTTCTAATTGCACACCCTAGAGATGTGCACTATACTTTTCAGTATCTACCACTCTGTAGCCATTGTCTTATGCTCTTAACTGTTACAGACAACTGTGAGAAGGAAATTGATATGCTCCATGCAACAGCTTCATGGTAGCGAAGAAAGGTGGTGAAACTAAACACTCTTCACCTTAGAATGGCTGCCACAAGACTGTACTGCCAATCTTCACCCTTTAAGGAACAAGTTTAAATAAGCCCTGACACTTTTGAAACACTATTCCACTTGAACAACAAGTAACTTTTCCTCTCCATTTTGCACACTGCTTTGCCAGATTTGGCTGTTATTGCAGTGTAATGCACCGAACACTGTGGGAAAGATAAAGCTGGGAAAAAATTTCAAGGATTTCCTATGGAGATTTTCAAATATGTCTTTATATGACAATTCGCAAAGAAATACTTGGAGGCTCTTTGGCTTTTTCAGAAGCTGAAATACCCCTAAATAAAGAAAAAGTGTTGGCAAAGTATCCAGAGCATCCCTTAATATCATGATGTTATCTCTGATGAAAAAAATAAGAGTTCATGTTTTTCTGCTAAAATAATTCTTTCTCAAATGTAAGAGTGGCAACAGTCAGAAGAAGCATGCTGAGGAAGCAGGGAAAACAGGAGATGAAGTGATGATAGGTAGAGAACAACAGCTGCTACCCTCAGGTGGGCAATTTTGCTTTCAGGTGCTTGGATTACATTTCCAATTTTTGCAAATACTTGGGGGGAAAAAAATAAGGAGATACAACTAAGTGGTATAATCAGCACCAGTGAAGAGAAGCTAAAACTAAGAAAATATTAAATCAGAAATACAGCACAAGTTACAGCAAGAGTGACTGTCTCTTGATACAAATTAATCAAAAAGAGGAGACAGACAAGTTGCAGTAAGGCAAATTCTCATTGGACTCATGTAAAAATTTCTCCCCAAGGAGGCTGTTCAAACAACAGGGCAGGCTGCCCTGAAAGTTTGTGGGATCTCCATTTCTGGTGATTTTTAAAGATAAACATACAAGACCTCTGTAACCTGATCTGACTTTGAGGTTACTCCTGCTTTGAGCAGCAGGTTGGACCAGATGACCTTTAAAGGTCCATTCCAACTTAAGTTATTCCAAAATGTTGTGATGGTCTCACTGCCTTTCGTAACTTCATATCAAAAGTGCATGCAGTTCTAGACATGTTACATTAATCAAATGAAAGTAATACTTGAACGTAAACTATGGCATGCAAAATAAATATAGTATGTGTGACAGGAGGACAGAACAGGGGACTCAGAGTATCCTTCTGGGCATCAGGAATATACATAAAAATATATATGCATACAAACTTACTGACTTAACCAACAAAACAGAATGCCCTCCAACCTGAACATCAGCAGCACAGAATTATGTTTGCTGTGATTTGCGTGATGCCCTATAGCATTTATGTCATGCCTTCCAGTGCCAGCAAAGCTGAAGACATTGTAGCACAATATTGTAGTTCATAGCTACAGGCAGAGCCAGCTGGCCTTGCTGTATACTTCAAATAAAAGAATGAACCAGACATGAAGCAAATAGGGACAACTTTTGGTATCTGGCTTTTTGAAACATTGGTTTCCATGGTGACAGATATCTTTTATTTTTTAAACATGGTTGCACATACTAGACTTCAAGAATCTGAAAAGAAAGAAAAAATAGTAATAGGAAAAGAAAAGCATAAAAAGATTTTTATTTTCTAAATTTAATAAGAATGTGAATCTAGTTTGGAAAAGGAATGGATTTTAAAAATAAAAAACACCTCCTTGCTCAGTGGAGCCATTCCTGCAGAAATTTCAGTTTAAGAGAAAAAAATAATATAGGTAGAGAGAGAAAACCTTTTAAAATCCTGGATTAAGAACTGCATCCCTTGGAAGTTTAGAAGTTCATTATCCCTCCCAGGACCAAACTTTTATGAGAATTCCTAAAGGCATATTAAACTGCTTTTCCAGAGTTCTTTTTAACAGTGTGAAAACACAAGGATTTCTCACCATCGTACCAAAGAATAAGAGTGAGCTTGCAAGCAAGACAGATTTCAGCATAGCAATGAAAGACTGGATGCAATCTATTTAAGCATCCTCTCTAATTCTTGTGTGCCACCCCCTGAAGCAGGTACTAAAATTGTGTGCCAGTACATCCAGAAATACAGTCCTGTGTTGGATTCCATGAGCAGCAGCTAATTCGACAATCTTATACTTTTTAAAGCCAAAGGAGTATAGTAAAAGAAGTCCTGCTCAGAGCCAAAACATCGCAAACATTGAAAGAAACTTTACAGCAAGACAAAAGCTTCCAAAACAGTCTGAGAAAATCTTAAAGACCTTGGATTAGTTCCAGTGCTACTTAATAAATGACAATTTTTACGCAAATGCAGCATTCATGAAACTCTAGCTTTGTTCCCTCCCTGGCTGCAGGCCCTGCTCCACACCAAACAGCACAGCAGAAGGCAGGAGGCACCATGTTCTCCTCGAGTTGGGAGCATGCAGTGTACAGCTGGTGTTTTGTTCAACTCTACAATATCTCAAGCCTTTGCCAGGGACGTTGCCGAGTCATGCTAGCCTGGTCCAGGGCCATGGCCTCCTGTCACAGCTGCCCCTTTAGGACATTGACTGCTAACACAAGGTTGGTGTGGTCTGGTTACTGCCTTCGCTCAATTTAACTTACTTACACACGAAAGCCTAACAGATTGACCTCAGTGATGGCAAAGGAAGCTTCATCTGCAGCATCTGGCTTCCAGGCTCTGAATGAGAAAGAGGAAACAGGCTGTGTTTCTTAAAACAGGATAATCAATTGTAAACCAGCAAATTGTAAGCCAGCAAATTGTTGTCTTTATGAGATGCAGAGGTAAATCACATTGTCTACTACCATTATCACTGTGAATTTGCTGAAGGGGTAAAAAGCTGTGCCCTGACACACAAAAGAGCCTCCTGCCTGCTAACTTTGACATTTTGCTGTTCCTCGCTAAGTGTTCTGCTTGTGCAACCCCACCAAGTTTCCCCTACGTCACTCTCGCAGCCTGTTTCCTGGTCACTTTGGCCTCTGCAGGAACTTGGCAAACCTCTTCACCATGTGAATGCTTATGTGTCATAACAAATTGTCCCCTCCCATCCATCCACCCACCCACCCATTTAATAAATTTGCAGAAGTGACCTAGGATTTCCTCCACAGGGAATGGACAGCAAATGAGTTGGATCTGGCAGCAGTTTCCACGTTTCAGTGACTTGTACACTTTCCCTGCCATCACAATGTGACAACCGACTTGCGCACACTGCTGGCTGTCCAGCACAACAATAGCTCACAACTGTCATCTTCCCCAATTACTGTCCCTTGACCAAGTATTTTCCCCAGTCATTGTCGCTTGGCCACATGAGCCTTGATCACCTGGATACATCTGCTATTATCACACCAATGTTAGTCAGTCCCAAATAAATGATACATTCTTTCTTTCCCTCCAATCTCTAAAAAGCATCCCGGTTTATACACCGGGATGGGAAGACACAGACAAATTGCCTTTCCCGCATATCTTTCCCTCAGGCTCCAGATTGACATCTAAGGTAATAATGCCACGATTTCAGTGGATATTTTGCTTAAGAAGTGGGTGAAGATTTCAGCATTCATCCTTATTCAGAAGGGAGATTGCCTAACATGGGATTCATCTGACTATCTTAAGTTGTCCATATCCTAGTTAGCTGTTCTGCTAATGGGCGTTGCTAGTCAGTGGAGAAATTAGGCAGTCCTAGCACATTGGTGATCTCATCCCAAATTAGACACTAGAGGTATGATATTATTAAAGTACAAATATCTCTCCATTGGCTATAAAAGGCCTGGATAACCTGCCCCGATGTAGATATCCACAGTGTGGGTAAGTAAGACTCCAGTGTCTCATACCCTTCACATAAATGGCTAAACAAATACTAAACAAATGGTTAAACAAAAAGCCAGGATGCGCCAGTTCAGTGCGTGTGACTCTTGATTCCATTGTTAAAGCTGATGGTACCCCCACTGGAGTCGTGCATTAATAGTAATACAACACTTCAATAACTGTCAGGGAAGAGTGGCTGATCTCCCTCATCAAAAAAGCTTTTGAGGAAGACGATTCAGTCACAGGGAAGTTGATTAAAACCCACAGAGACTAATGCAATACTGGCCTATATTATACAGATGTTGCAGATCTGTTGCCACTGTGAAGCAGGGTCACGAACAGGCGATCCTTTGGGCTGCATTCCAAAGACTGCAATTTCAGCATAGCTCTGCATGATAGAAGTTGTCTTCATGCAACTTTGACATTTGTAATATTTAAAAAATTGCTTTTTTTCCTGTATTTATGTAATTATAAATCTATTTTTGTTGTTCATATGTCTAAATTTGGCAGTGAGGAAGGTTACTTTAGAATCTGAAGCTGTGCTTGTTACTTCATAATCTGTACTTGAAAACTGGAAATGCAAATAAAGAATCAAGATCCTGACACCAAAATCATAACTGACTGCTATCCAAAATATTTCTGAATGGTGAATGTATCACAACCCTCCTAGAAACAGTCTCCTGGCTCAAAGTAGGAAGCTAAAGAAAATGGGTCCTCACATAGTTCTGTAACTAGTCTTTTTCAGACTCGAAGATAAAACAGTGTTATTTAATAATCCGGGAACAAACTGCTTAATAAAATGTTCTACACAGAAAACACAGGATGCAAAGAAAATAAACAGGCAGTAGATTCATTAAGCTATAAAAAAAATTATCTATAATTTGTATAAAGCAATCCAGGTATTGAAGATATTCTGCATTAAAATATTTTGTTCCCTGAGTTAGAATAGGGAGCAGCAGGATGTGTGACGAAAGGGAAGTTCTGGGGAAGGTTGAGTGAAGGCAGAAGATTCAAAAGAGTGAGAGGCACAGTGGAAAAGGGCAAAAACAAGAATTAGAGATGGAAGAGGTCAAAAATATTAAAACCTTATGCAACAACTAAAGTAAGTAAGTCCTGTCACAAATGCAGAGGAACTTTTAGGATGACAAGTAGATCAACCCTGGTGATATTATTTGCTGACAATGACTATTCAAGCTCAAATTACAAATCTTTCAAATATATGTAGTTTCAAGCACCATTCAAGCCAAACAGAAAGAGTACAGAAGATACTTTATGCCTATTGAGTATTGCTGCCCTGCAATGGTCCAGTCAGATGTGATTAGAAGTTTTCTTGGAGAAGCGAGGGCAACAGGTGGGAATTTGCTCCTGCAGAAAATACACAATAGTGACCTCTGCAATTAGAGAAGGAAATATTACTCCATCAGACTTCTTGAGCACTGCACTGCAGATGTTAACCTGCCTGCTCAGAGCTGCCTTCACATCAGTCCAGGATTCCCTGCGCAGAGCTGCCTGGTCAGTGAAACATTACGGAGAGTCTCAAGGGAAAAAGCCCATACCCTTGCTTCAGCTCCTAACATATCTACCCTCTTGCCACATACATCTTGGTGCTCTTGGCTCTTTCAGCAAGTAGAAGGGATCCTGAGGGGGGGAAGCCATAGGAAAAACATATCTCACAGTAGACTGATCATGATTGTCCTGTTGTTAAGGCTCCAGAAGACGATGTTAGAAAGGGCACCATGGTGATTTGTGCTGGTAGACACTTACAGGGAAGCAGGCTAACGCCATATGATAGGCTTCAAAGAAATTATCCACTGGAAGGAGGGGGAGGAAGAAGGAAGGTATAGCTAAGAAATGGAAAACATGAAAATGGCTTGCTTCTCCTGCCATTTGACACCATGGAGTAAGTGGATTTATTCCTACTCAAACTAATTCAGCCCTTTCCTTTTTCAAACAGTCATAGATTTAACATGATTTTTTATTACCCTTTGCTTTTTGGTGGTATTTTTTACAGTTTGAAAGACCATGTCAGAATTCAAGTTTCAGTTACTTCAATCATTTTTTTCAGCATGTTGTAATCCCAGACTCTGAGGGTAACAGTTCCTGTTTCAACCAGAGGCAGTGGACAGGATATCTCCTTGGACTCCAGCCTTGATTTCCACTTGGGTATACCAGACCTCACATTTAGTGACCTTCCTAGCGTGCTACAAGACTTCACTTCCCTTTCCCCACCCCACCCCGTCTTTCAAGAGCAGCTGGAACCTGAATAATTAGACGCTTCTGTTCCATGATAGCGTTTCTTCAACCCCACTGTAACAAAGGTTAGCTTCTTCTAATTGCTGGATCACCTACTCTGGCTTTCCCCAAATCCAACATTTCTCAGAACTTCGTTAAACTCTTCAGTCAGCTAAACTATTGGATTTTCGGAGTAGCCCCGTTAACTTCAATGGTGTTTCTCTAGACTTGAAGCAGCCTACTGCTAAGGAGGATCTCAGTCAGCATGAAATTCCAAACCACGTTCCTTCTCATCTGGTCAAATTCCTTTATCCATTACCACTGCCTCTTACCTTTGGGGCATGAGAATTTGTTCTAAATTATTGTCACCCAAGGTCTTAAAATGAGGGAGCAGTAGTGTTCTGTGTGACAGGAGCACAGGACAAGGAGAGGAAGGGGGACACCTTGACAGCCTTACACTGAACAGAATCACAGAAGGAGGCTTCCACCAAGAACAACGTGCTGGTTAGGAGGCCGAGGGCATCAGTGGAGTCTGTGACATGTTTCTGGGATGTCTGAAAGAGTAAATGCTCCATACTCAAGTTGTAGATGTAGCATCAAGAACTGTTTGGTTTTGTTTTATTTTCTGGGAGGAATGCTCTCTATCTCACTTCCATCACTTTGATTACAATACCAATAAATGCTTAATTAAATGGAACAGTTTATCCCTGCCTGGGGTGCTCTTTAAGATGGAAACATTCACATATTAAACCAAAGAATAGCAACATGGCTGCTGGGATGACTTCTTGTTGGAATTACATTGCCAAGTCCTGTTTTTCACAGTGCAGCATGACAGTGTGCAGAAAACTAGGTCTTTGTAGAGCCTTTGTTTGATTTTTTTCTCTTGAACAAAATCAATGTTTGGAAAAAGAGTCAAAGTAAGTGTAAGCTTCTTTGCTGGCAGTTGTGCAAGTTTTTAGATGTCAGTTTTCAGTTTATTTCTGCCAGGAACATCTGCCTTGAACTCATTTTAGTCTTATTAAGGTTGTCACCCTTCCGAAAGGAATTCCTGCTTCCCTTCCTTTCACACACATACGCACTGCTTATCTGGGCATCTAGAGGAACACACAGATCTGTGTGATTAAGGAAAAAAAGATGGCCTGTCACTCATCATATCCCTCAGATTCAACAGAAAGGAAATTCATTTTAGTGAGCATTGAAACCAAACAATAGCAACTCTGCAGCTGGTTTCAGGGGTCTGATGTCAACAACACTAAACACATCTTTATCTCATTTGAGATTTATTGAAAAAGCAGAGTGCTTAATAAACAGTGGCTGACAAAAACCAAAACAGATTAGCTCAGCAAGTAAAGTGGGGTGAGAGGAGAACTATGCCATAGATACTTTGGAATTTATCATACAAATCCATTTATTGTAAAACATTAGTTAGTTCAAATATAATTTCTGTTGAGGTTTACCCATACAGTTATATTTCTTTGCCTGTGTATAAGAATGACAAGCTTAATTGTTGAGAAAAATGCAATTTGTTGAGATTTGTTGCATTTAAAGCTGTTAGAACTAAAGCAGTTTTCATCAGTGTTTACTCATTCCCTCAGCTAACAAACCAACCTTCTTCTCTCAGTGACAATGTTCAAAAAACAAAAAAAAAAAGGTTATTCTTGGACACTTTCAGAGGTGACATAAGGATTAGTTATAAAATATTTTTTCTTGCTTTGCAAGAGGCAGTATGATCCAATTGCTTTTTTCTATTCTCTACATGGGATCTTCCTGTTTTCTTTAGCTCCCACACTACTCTTTCTTATCTTCTATAAGAAATCCAGATGGCTAAGATTTAGGACAGCCCATGCTTGGTGACTAATGCATTGATGCAGAGGATGTTACGTTGCCTGAAGAACAGGCAATGAGTAAACAACTAAAAGACTGTTTACACCGTCTGCAAAAAAGAGAAAATCCTGAAAACGCCTTTCACAGCATCCAAATCCCACTCTCCCATTCATAACGTTCTGTAACTTCCTAACGATCTTTCAATATTTCCCAGTATTTCTTAACAGCAAAGTGCTTAATCAAAAAAATGCCTCTAACTTCCATCAACATGAAGGGATCTTCAGAAAAATATGCAGTATTACATAGCTCGTCTAAACATGAGGATGGTCAGCCACCAGTCAAACTCAGCCCAGACACTGGGCAGTGAATGGTACTGCCTGGTAGCTCTGCAGGAGCACTTATTCATGGAGATGAGTGTGTCTGCTGTGCCATCTCCAGTCAAAGGGCCTGGAATCAAGGCAGAAACTCAGACATCCACATGGAAGATTGTCAGGGACTGAAAAACTGGAGAACTGTGTGAGCTAAACCTTCCCACAGAAGGGAATGTGAGGGTGAGGGAGAAGAAACTTGCTTCCTCTCAAGGATCAAAGCAGAAAAGCAAATCCAAACTCATGAACTGAACGCAGTGCATCATCTTAGGCTACATGTGTGTTAAAAAATTGAACTGTGCTGAAGAACACTTAGGAGTACCGTGTATATTGTTAAAACAGCCCATGGCGTGGCTTTGACTTAAACAAAATAACATTCTCTGCAATACTTCCATATGGGCTGCCTTGTTTTTGCGTTTGCAGTATATATGTTCAAGAGAAATTCCATACATACATAGGTGACTAATATCTCAGGAAGAAATCTCTTAAGGCAGATAAAGAATGCCAGAGGAAGAAGGATTACAGTTATCATACCGATGAATAAATAAGGTTACAATAAACGGATGCTTATGTACTTTTCAAAGTAGAAATATAAAACCAGGATTTACAGATTAAGTCAGTTTGTAAATTTATGCTCCACTAAATAGTCTAAAGCTGGTTAACGCTGCCAATAAACAGCACTGTAAATTGACTAAAAGATTAATGCTATGTTGGAAACAGTAGGGACTAGTACAAATGATAAAGAGAAATAAGAAAAATTACAGCAATTAATATGCCATATGATGTCTTCCCCTCTGGGAAATTAACATTAAAAGACTTTCCACCTGATTTTTCAGAAATTATATTCCTTTGTAATTAGTTTTTGTGTGACACCCACTTTGAGACAGTGTATACCTCATGCTCTCTGGAGGCTTTTTTGCTTCAGTTACTAGCCCCTGCTCAGGACAAAGATGCTGGCAGTCAGTCAGGACTTCCACAGAGCGCAGCACTATTCCCAATGAACGATAGCAACCACCCTCTCCTGTAGTAACTTACTGGGAAAACTCTCCTCTTGATTTCCAGATTTGGACAAGTAAAAATTAGTGAAGTGTACCTGTTACCTGGAAGATCATGAAAAACAGTAGCATTGTTTTCTGCCATTGACACAGCAAAGACCTTTTAACTGTTGCACAATTATGCCCAAACCCATGACAATATGAACTACAATGATCCCAAGTGTAAACGAGTAACCAAGCAGCTTTTGAAAGGCAGAGGAGGAGCATATTTATGGATTGATTGCATGCCATGATACTAGATACTGCTATCATACACATAGTAAGCATTCCCTAGCTGCTACCTCATGAGATCATTTTTACTGCTGAGGACACAGGCAGGCAGCCTAGAGGCCCTCCAAGTGTAACAGTGCATACTGTCACATCCAACAGTGCACACAATGTAACTCCTCTCCTTGTTTTATCATGACAGGACACAAGTGGGGAGGCTGTGTTCCCACAAACAGTATTTCCGAGGGCAAGACACCTCCATGAACGTGGCTTGCCCCTGTTTACCTCTGCACAGTGCTTGCCCCGTTTACCTTTAAAAGCTCTCTTTCTCAAAGGTCCAAATTCTTCAGTGTAACTGTAATTGCTTTGCAAAACAAAGCAGCCTTCATCCGTTTTATTGAGCTCCTTAAGCATCTTCCCTGTGTAGGGTGAAACTCAGGTAATCCACTGACATGAAAGAAAGGCCTTTGCTTTTTGAACTTTCACATTGATGGAAAGGGAGTATCTGGGGCAAATGGGACACAGTTAAAGCATCTCCTGCTCTTGGAGATATCTGCTTCTTGCAACTCTCTTTAGGCTGCTCTAAAGAATGCTAGAGACTTGGACTTGCACTGGTTACACCAAGGAGTGGAGAGTACGAAAGTGAGCTGCTCCCACCATTTTACCAAAGCGCAGCTCAGTTGTGGCTCAAAAGGATTAAGCTCTGACTGTCAAACCCACACCACCCAGATCATTCCAGCAGGATTTCCACTACTAACTACCTTAAGCAAATACTTTTTTTCACTTCCAAATGTTTTTACTATATTTGAGCAGCAACTAAAGAACAATACTGCAGAGTTAAAATAGAAATGAAAATCCCACACGCTCTGCTGCTGGTGGAGCTTTTGCATTCATTAGTCATATTTCTATCCTCTTTGACTGTGTTATTAGTATTTTCTTTCATTCTTTTTCCAGAAGCTGCCTATGGTTATGCCTGATGACAGTTATCGTTTCCATTGTTGCTTTTCTAGTGCAGGGCCCAGAATGGCATTACTGCTTTGCTGTATGTGATAAAACATTGACTCAGAAAAAAAAGGATAGAAAGGATCTGCCCACTAAAATAACAACAGCATGTCTCTGGCATATGAACAGCACTGAAAACCTTCCATCTAGGACTTCCAAAGATGTCCCCAGATCTGCACAAACATCACACACAGAAGATTAATAGCTGTGTACATTTATTTCTTAGCTCATTTCAGAAGACTGGAACCATTACAAAAACATAATAATACACTCCATAGACTTCTTTATTAGCGTAGTATTTGTTAACAAGGAAACTTCTCCTATTCTGAAAATTATCACCCTGTATTGGAAGGCAGCAGACATTTAATACTGAAGATGAATGGTCTTCCACCATGTTGAGCTGCAACTGAAGTCAAAGTCTAGTCAGCAGTGGACTCTTCCTCTAAGATTCAAGAATGAGGCAACTGAGATCTCTCACTTCTGTAATGCAGTTATTATTATTTTCCTTTCTCTCTCATGTGCTCCAAATTACAAGCAATGTGGGACGATTATTCACTCCTCTGCAGTAGTATACCTGATTTTTATGACTATGGAGCAGAATGTCAGTGTTGAAAAGAATAGAGCTTCTCTATTTAGCTATAACCTTGGACATATTTTCTTTGTGGTAGCTGCAAAGCAATTTCTATTGACAGAAATAAAAATGCTTGTACCTCCAGAAGCAATAGGAGAGTAAGGTGAAAAGGTGAAGGAGCACATATGCACCAAGCTGCCCTGCTCCATGCTCAGAATCCACCAGGACTGATGCGGTCCTCTCAAGCCCACAGATCTCTGACGTCCCATTCCTTCAGATATTTGTGCATAAACAAGCATAACTTTTTAATCTTTCAAAGTGTGACTGTATCCTTCAGTGAAGGATATTTTCACCATCTTATATTTTCACCATCTTATATTAGACATGAGATTTAAGTGCTTAAGTTGATATTCAGGGTTGTCTACGTAGATAATGAAAGGCATTGATGAATCGCTCATGAGAAGAGTTGAAGTCTGACCTCTGTCCCTTCACCAACTGTGAAGGCTGTTCAAAGCTTTCTGCCTAAACTCAGGCTGCCTGAGTTGCTTTAAGTGAGACATTGCCACTTCTGTTATTGAAATCCAAGGCATTAATACAACATTCACGCGTGGGCACTCTTCAAGATAAAAAAATGTTCATTTTATCTCCCCAAGAGAAAGTCACTTAGACAAAATTGAATTAAGATTCAAACCTGTCCCCCCAAAATTTAATAAAAAACCCAACTCCCACCCCCCAAATCTATGCAAAAAAAAGATGTACTGTCAAAAAAAGAGAAAAAAGTATCACAGTGTGTGCTAGCTTCATGGTCTACTGCTAGATTCCCTCTAAAACTCTAACATTAAGCCAACACTTGAAATCGAGAATATGGACCTGAATAATGTACATGTTCTGAGTCTTAACATTTTTATGTCAAATCTCCACCTGTGACACGGGATTGCACTGTAATTCCCACTGTTGCAGAAACTGTTAAAGGAAGACACATAGTATAGTTTTGAACCATTCTCACACGTCCTATCCCTGGATCCCAGGGAGAAGAGCTCAGCACCTCCCTCCTCTCCACGTCCCCCCCTCAGGAAGCTGCAGGGAGCAACGAGGTCGCCCCTCGGCCTCCTTCTCTC
>Ga0065711_1031361_pt1 | contig 29866 bp, 24 predicted proteins | sample Hoacrofraction12_FD_59098 | JGI IMG/M metagenome (GOLD analysis project Ga0065711, IMG submission 59098) | Hoatzin crop microbial communities from Cojedes, Venezuela - Epithelial fraction 12 v2 (version 2) | ecosystem: Host-associated > Birds > Digestive system > Esophagus > Crop | place...
CAGAATCACAGAATAGTAGGGTTTGGAAGGGACCTCTGTGGGTCATCTAGTCCAACCCTCCTGCTGAAGCAGGGTCACCTACAGCAGGCTGCACAGGACCTTGTCCAGGCAGGTCTTGAATACCTCCGGAGAAGGAGACTCCACAACCTCCCTGGGCAGCCTGTTCCAGTGCTCCGTCACCCTCAGAGGGAAGAAGTTCTTCCTCATGCTCAGATGGAACTTCCTGTGCCTCAGTTTGTGCCCATTGCCCCTTGTCCTGTCACTGGGCACCACTGAAAAGAGCATCCCAGACCTGCCAGTGCTCCACTGCAGCTGCCCGTCCCCCAGGAGAAGTGTGGCCACAGGAGTGGCAGGTGTCAGTCGTGCTCAGGTAGCCTGCCTTGTGCTTGAGGAATATGGTGAAGCTGGCTTTATGGTCAGGGCCCTGGGTTTTGGGCTTGAAACAATGGTTTCCGCTCTTAAGATTTTCAGCGTGACCTTGATTCTGTCATTTAGCCTCTCTCTATGCAGGGATCCCACCTGCTCCGGAAGGGTGAGATAAGGATAAATTTGTAAACCCAGAGGACAAGCCAAAATTCTCCGGTGAGGGACATCGTATAGGATGTTAGGTAAACAGCCCTCTCTTGCTGTCTCATGATTTGCATGCAGTAAAGAGCAACTGAGAAAAGTCTTACTGAAAAAAAATCCCATTTTCAATCAGCAGTTGTGTTCTCTGATGTAAATGTGAAGCAACTAACGATGCCTTGCAGTGAGCTGCCATGTGGCGAGCATGGGGTGACGGACCTGTGGTACCCCTCTGCCGCCACAGACCCCCGCCAGGGCCAGGGACATGGTGGGGACTGCTGGCTGAGCCTACAGGGAGCCCCAACCTTCAGAGCCCTCACGCCATCCACGTCCCCCTCCCCTCTCACCTGTGTGCTCAGCTGTTTTCTCCCCAAGCCCCCCACCCCATCACCAACCTCCAAAACCCCTTCTGCACCCAGAGCCTGCTTTATCACTGCAGGGAGCCCTCTCGCCCTGCAGCATCCCACACGCCGCGTCCCCTCTGCGGGGGTTTGTCCTCCCCGGGTGTCTGTGGCCACGGCCCCTCAGCATCTCGGCTCCCATCCCTGGGCCGCCCAGGTGAGTGGATGCTGGAAGGGGGGGGCTGCACATCACCTGACCCCCTCCAGCCGATTCTCTCAGACAGGACGTCAAGTTAATGAGCCCTCAGGCCTGTAATTAGCTGTCAATTACCTCAAATTAATCAACTCCTCGCCTAATTAAGCATAATCGGCAGGTGGGCAGAAAACGGGCCATTGTGCGGGAGCCATGAGAAAAGCATGGCTGGCAAACTTGGTTAGGATCAGCGACGCATTCCCGGACGCCGAGCCACCGACACCCGGGCGCCCGGTCCCTGTCGCCCCCAGCCCTGGGGCTGCTGCCGCAGCAGCAGCCCCGGGGCCGGGGGCAATGGGGACTGGGGCCCACTGGAGCGAGGGTTGGGGGCTGTCAGAACCCAGTATCTTTCTGAGCTGCAGAGAAGAAGGGCTGAGGGAAATGCAATTTCACGGTAAAAGTATTATGCACAATAGCAAAGTGAAAGGTTTTGATTATGCCTAGAAAGTCTCTTTTTTTTTTTTTATGTGGCCAGATTATCACCCAGCACGCTGGATTTACACTGCATTAGCGATCGTCAAGATTAGAGCAGAATCCCCGGATAACAAAACAGGAACACAAGACGTCAATTTATGACATAATAGCAATAGTAATGCAGCAATAATCATAGACGAGAGAAGAAGGAGGGTGAGTCAGGTCTCTCAGCTCTGAAGAGAGAAGCTGCCTGCATTGGAATGGCTTTGATTAAAAATCCCTCTGTTGTGTCCGGAAGGATGATTTTTGTACTTTATTCCTGACAGAGAGGAAAATCAACAGCCCAGGGCAGGTCTGGCAAAGTTGGCGCGTGAAACCACCAGCAACTAGAGGGGCAAGTTAGGAGAACGCAACCTGCCCTCTCGACCCTGCTAAGTGTCTATGCAGGTCCCAAAAGCCCCCTGGTCTGCTCAAGAGAAGGTGCTCATCACACGTGGCATTTCTGTGCCTGCAGCTTTTTGGGCACAAGCCCTGAGAAGAGAGGCTGCAGGCAGCCCCTGCCCCGCAAAAGCTGTCACCGGGTCATGAGAGAGGGGCTGTCGCGCTGCCATGCTGGGGACTGGGCTGGACCCTGGCCGCTGGCTTGGCCCTGGGGGATTAGGGACACCCCCACCTTGCCAGCTCCCGTGGTGGCACACACCACAGCCGAGCCCACAAGACCCCTGTTTTTTTTTCTGCCTGCCCTGTTCTCAGTCAAGTGCTTGTTACCGCAGCATGAGGTTTGGGCAGGGACTCCTCTGCAGGCATAATGCAGGAGCCCATGAGATGCTGGGGCTCTCAGTGTCCCCTCTGTCCCCTTGGCAAAGTCACCACTTCCCAGAGCTTCTCCTGCACCTGCCATCTCAGGGTGATCTCTAGACCCTCCTGGGGGGACAGGTCTTTTTTAGGCAATCAGGAGCCACTCCAGTATTCTCCTTTCCCTCAAGTTACAAGTGTTTTCTTCGAGATTCCCCTCTTCATCATGTGTCTTCCTTTGGCTGAAGCACCAGCTCCGCTCTTTGGGGTCCATCAGCACATTTCCCAAGACCAGCTTGGGAGGGATGCACTGTGTGACAGTGTCACGGATGATGACAGGAGCTGCGGGTGAGCAGTGCTCTCCTGCAGCTCCCTCTTTATTTACGGGCATGCTGCAGACACACATTGATTTCACTGGCTCATTCCCATTTAGAGCCGGAGCACTCAAATGACTTACATCAAGGTTGACTAAGCATTTCTATTATCAGCTCCCTGCTTAATCACTCATAACTCTTTTGGCCTGGGAGTGTGAAGTTCTCCAGATCTGATCTCCACCCAAGGAAGCGGTGGTTGCTGTGACTTCGCTGTGTTTGAGCTAAAAGGGCTCACGCGTTTATGAGGGCAAATGCCAAGCCACAGAACTCTTATCCCCTTATAAACTAAAACTCTTATCTTTGTGGAAATGAAAAAAGAAACCCAGAGAAGCAGGCAGTGGAAATCTGTTAGGGCGAGACTGAAGGAGCAGCCTTCAATGATCCGCTGAAAATCAATTGCAACAGGGCTGAGTTGTTACAGGTCGAAAAATGGTGCTGAGAGAGGCAGTGTTATTGCTGCCGCCGCCGCTGCTGCCTGGAGACCCCCCTGCCGATGGGGCTGCGTGGCAGGCGAGCGTGCAAGGCGCTGTACGGTCAAGTGCTTCCTTGCTGGGGAAGCCGAGGGCCTGGCTGGGACAGCATAGGGCCATCTCTGAGGGGAGCACAGCCGGAGCCCGGCAGCTGGCTGGCGAGGTGCCTCCGGGAGAGGAGGAGGAAGGGCACAGGGGCAGCACCAGAGCATATCAGAGCAATCCAGCAGCCATTCAGGTATGAGACAGAAAAAGAAAAACACTTATTCCTATCCCCGACATTGAGCCTTAGTGGCCACTCCAGCTGTACCAGATACTGCTGTCCTGAAGATAGTGCCCTAGCTGGGAAAATGCTCTTCTGCCCCTTGGCACTGTCATAACAAAAGCAAAAAAATGCTGGGTGAGCGACAACAGAGCCATGACATTTTCAGAGTTTGAAAAAGTGAAAGCTATAACTGTTTCATTAATAGTTTTGGCCAATGAGTTAGAAACAGCAGTAGGGAATTCACAGCGACCCACCTTTCATTCTGTCTGTATGCAATACTGGGTGTTTGTAAGGATGGTTACCATCACCTCCTTTACTTGCCGCGATGCCGTAACACTGGGGCCGCTCACATTTAGGTTTGGTCATTCCTTGCTGCATTGCTCTGACAAATAGCAGAAGTGGTTTGAAGGGAAGGCACTGCTGCTCTGAACAGTCAATCCTACAAAAGTCATCAGCTTCTCTGCACTTGACAGCTAACTGGAGCAAGGTGCAGAGTGAGCTCTTCCTGACTAACCTTCTGTGGATCTCTATCCCAAGATTATTGAAATGAAGCACTGGAGTTGGAAAGTACTTACACAGCGCATCGTGATTCTCCTACACCTGTTCATTACAATGCAGTTTGCAATCACTTCTCTGCAGTGCTGCAGTCTCTCCCTGGTCATGCATGAAACTAACTTCAGCAATAACTGGGCAACCTCACCAAAAACAAGGGCCAGCCCCCCCCGGGCCAGGGGTTTTGGGCTAGCCTAGGGCGGGCTGCCTGTCCTCAGCTCCGTCTGGCCCTGGGCCCCATGGGAAGGGGGGGCTTTCAGCAGCCTGTCAACATCAGGCACTTAAGAAAACTGTGAAAAGTCACAAATTTCATAGCTGTTCAGTGCTGTGTGTTGTAGCACGTGGAGACCAGCCTCCTCCCGGCGCTGAAGGTACGTGCACACGCGCGTGCATGTCTGCTTGGCAAGGTGCGAGCATGCTGTGCTCCTGGGCAGGAGCCACCTCGGGTCTAAGCACGGCTGTACCCGAGCTGGCGGCGTTGAGGGTGACAAGGTGTGAGGCTGGGTGTGGAGATGCTCCAGCGCAGCCCCACGCTGCCCGGCTGGAGCTGGCTGCCAGCCAGAGAAAACCCGCATCTATCCCTGCTTGTCTGTGTAGACGCACACTTAATAACTGTTACTGCTTCCCAGAGCAAGTTTCTGGGCTTTGTTGTATTTTCACTTGTCTTGCAGGGGGCACAGCAGGCGCTCTGATAGATGAAGAGAAAGGGCTGCTTGCTTTGCAGGGTATTTATGTGACAGTCCCTCTCTCAGCCCAGGAAATCCTTCATGCGGTCCCTCGCGGCTGGCATCCCCAGCCCGCTGCGGATAGGGCGCACTGAGCCCGGGGAGCTGGTGGATGGGCACATCATGGCTGTCCTCTCTCACCAGCAGCGGGTCGCCACAGAGCCACTTCCAGGCAGGCCCTGGGCAGCCGAATCCCCAGACCCAAAGAGGCAGAGCAGCCCCAGGAGCAACGGCAGCTGGTTCTCCACTACCTCGGAGGTGCTGAGGGCACCAGGGGCGTTTGCCCAGGGCAACGACAGTTACTCAGCTGAATCCAAGCACTACGGACAGACAGACGTGGTGCCGGTTTGTTCCCAGTGTTGCTCCAGTGACCTGAGCTACCCTTCGCAGCCGGGACAACTCCAGAAGACCTTTGCACGAGGAGCACTTGGTGCATCACCCTCCGTGCCCATGAGCGTGGCCGCTGCACAATCCTCGTACGTCCCAGCATCTCCACAGCAGAAGCATCTGCTGTGGAGATGCTGTGGAGGCTGCTGGTGGTGGGGGACACAATGCTGGATGGGGACACCACCACGAAGGGGGCAGGGGGGACGGACAACCCCGTGCAAGGGGCTGCACACGTGAAGGCAGCAGCCGGCGCGGGTCACGCTGCCCGGCGTCCCGGGGCCGAGGCGGGGAGCGAGCAGGGACCATATGGAAGGTGCCGCCAAACGAGGCCGTTGAAGCGAAGGCTGCAAATGAGTTTAGTAGACAGCCAGACATTTTGAGGAGGGGGGAGACAGAGGGGTGAGTGGAGGAGAGCGGGAGAAAGGGAGAGCCCAGTGCTGCGGCCGAGGGGGACCCGACGGGTCACACAGGTGTGGTGGGCAGCACTCCCTGTCCCCCCACCCCATACCTTCTCCCGGTGCCCTAACTTGAAGACCCCTGGAAGGGAAGAGGGGACCAAGGTGTCGTGGCCTCTTCGTTGTTTTTAATTACTTCCCGTTTTAATCTTTATTTGCACGTCGATCTCTCAGAACTGGGCCAGGGGCTGTACAAAGCCCTCGTCAGCAACTCCCCCAATAATAAACAGGAAAAGGCTTAAGGGGCAAATCACTTGCATGTTAATGAGACTGTTTGCTGGAGTCAAGAGAGAAAACAGCAAACAAACAAATGGACTGAATTCCAGCGGCAGCTGTTTGCTCCTTAATCTCAGCTCGTCAGAGCTGCCCTTTGATGGGACACAATCTACACAAACGATTGTGCTAAATCTTCTAATCTACGTCCTCATTATTACATCCCTTCTTACGCATGTAAATCAGGGACAAACTCATTTTAATATGTAGATAGATTATGGAAGGGAAGGGGAGGGGATTGGAGGGGAAAGGAGCTGCTGGTGGTGTCTGCGCCTGCCGGGCTGGGTTCAGAGGGGTGTTAATGAGGAGCGCAGGGAGGGGAGCTGCCGGCAGAGACCCCCAGGGTGCCAGGAGCAGGAGGAGGAAGAGGAGGACCTGTTACCAGGGCAAAAGGCAGGGTATAAAGGAGCAAGGTCACCAGTGCTGGGACGTTGGAGAAGCCATGGGCATGGGGCAGCATTGGCAAGGCGATGTGACGGGCCACTGAGGAGGACCTCACCCTGGCATCCCCCCAGGCCCTCTGTCTATGCACTCAGCCCCTGGCTTTGCTGAGGCGGGTTGCTGGAGAAGGGCTTGGTGGTGTACAGGAGGGCTTGGTGGTGGCAGAGTGAGAGGTGACAGTGCCGTGCCATGGAGGCCTGCCAGGGCCCTGGTGATGTCCCTGAGTCCCTCATAGTGCAGGGTGTCCTTGCAGCCCAGCACCGTGGTCTCCCACCTCTCCTCGACCCTCACATCCCAGTCAGTGACCACCCAGGCTGGAGTAGCAGGCTACCACCTCAGGCTGCAGAGTCCAAGGGTGCAGCCTACACTGGTTTCAAACAAATGTCATTAGAGCTATGGCTATGATCTTTAATAATGTTCTAAATGGTTGCTTTTACAACAAACACAGCTGTGGGATAAAGAGCTCTCCTGCATTTCCCTGTCTCTGACATCTCCTAATCCAACTGCCAATCTGCAACCTGCACCTTAGCCTTCTCTTTTCGCTGGAACAAGGTGGGAGAAAGGCAAGGTCATGCAGCACCAGCCATATTTATCTGAGCCACCTCGTCCTCCTTTGGTCCAGGAGTGGCAGCCTCCTGCTAAAACAGGAATAATATTTTAAAAACAACCTGACTGAGTCACAAATTCACCACTGACCTCACACCTGTGAAGGAAGGATGCAGAAGACAAGCAGTAGATTGGAGTGCAAAAGATGAGTGGAGAAGAACAGCAGAGGAACGCAGGAACATAATCAAAGAGGCCAGGCATAAAAGAAGTTTACTAGTAGCAGGATAATCAAAGGGAAGAAGAAATCAGTCTGTAAATTCATTAGTAGCAAGAGGAAGACTAAGCAAAATGCTGGATTACTGCTTAACAGGGAGTGAAAATTATTGACAACGGACAATTTTAGAGAAACCAATTACAGTGATAAAGAGGTAAGATCTTGGCATAGAATAAGGAAAGAGTATGATAGAGGTCATGTTAGATGGGTTAGATGCATTCAGATTTATTTGATGTAGTGAGCTTCATTGTAGGTATGTAGAGATTTGGCTACAGCAGTCTCAGAGTCGGTGGTGGCTGTCTTCCAGAACCTATAGAGATGCAGTGGACCACAGGAAAACCACAGGCATTGCTCTTTAAAAAGTGAAGGAAAGGGCAATGGGTAATTATGCACCAATTAGCCTAATTGCCATTCCCATTAAAATTCTGGAATAAATCACCAAGTTATCCCGAAATATCAAAGGCAAAATGAGATGATCAATTGCATTCAGTGTGGATTTTTTAAGGATCGGCCCCTTCCAGTCGCTCTAATTTCCTGCTGTCGCAAGGCAACAGCTCTTGTAGATAAGGAAGGAACAGAAGATGTTGTGTATCATCTGCACTTCAGTAATCTGTTTAGGCTCAATTTCAAAAGCTAGCCTTATAAGTAAACTAGGGAAATATAAATTAACAGAAACAACTGTTAGATAGATAAAAAATTAGTTGAAAAACTGTGCTTGGTGAATAATCCTCAGTGTTTTACTATCAAAATAAAGGATGTATTGAGTACAGCTCCCCAAAGATCTATTCTGGGTCCGTTTCTGCTCGGTGATTTTGTTAACAACATGGATGGCAGAAGAGTGAGTGGGCACATCAGGAAGACACAGATCTCTAAGGCACTTGAAGTACATTGGAGGATGGGCTTAGCATTCAGAATCGTCTTGGCAAATTGGGAAAGTGGTTGAAAAAACATAGATGAAAGTCACTGTGAAACCATGCAAAGAGTGTCAGTGATGCAGGAAAAATGAAAAGCATAAACAGGGGCTGGGAAACAACTTGTTAGGCAGCAATTCTTCCAAAAAAGCACTAGGAGTTAGAATGCATTACAAGCCCTGTCAAAAATTGTATGCTGTGGCAAAAGAGCAAACCTTCTGCTATCAGGAATAAACAAGACTACAGTTGTCAAGACCTCTGGAAATTGTCTTTCCTTCTAATCAGCACTGGCGAGACTTTAGTTGGTGTTTTGAGCCCAGTTTTGGCATCGCCTTTGAGGAGAAATATGGACCCATTGGAGGGCATCTAAAGGAGGTCAGTGAGAATGATCACAGACCTGAGACACGTCTGGCAAAGAAAAAATGGAAGATGTGGTGTTGTGTAGCTTGAAGAGGGAAGACTGAGAGAGGATAAAAGAAAATCCGCAGGCGAAAACGTTGTAAAGAGAGGTGGAAAAATCTGTCCTCTGTGTCCACAGCAGGAAGGTAAAGTCCACAGGAAATTGTAGCAAGACAGATCTGTGTTAGACCTTAGGAGAAAAACTAACAAAAATTAGAAGAGAGAGAGAGAGACTGAGGGGGGAGAGAGAGAGGGAGGCTGGAAGGGAGACTCTGGAAGAGATTACTTAGGTGCTTCTCTGTCTGTCAAGAATGAGACAGGTATAGCCGGTCACACTACGAGGCAGAGAGGAGGAAGAGATGGCCTATCTAGGCCCCTTCCAGTCCTAGTTTTTTGGGAGTCCATCTCCTCATTTCTGAGAGCCGCCATCTAACCTTCAGCAGCATTGGAGATGGAAGTACATAGAGAGGGATGAGGCATAAGGAAGTGCCACTGGTTCACTGAACACATCACTGCTCTCCTCTCTTACACCCCAGCTTAGGTTTACTACTGATCACAGCATGGAGACCTGAGAGATGACCAAATCCTTCAGATGAGCAAAGAGATGGCCCCTACCATCTTCTGGGGTCTTGCTAAAAGAAAACGGTAGGTTATGTGACTCAGATCACTGCCGTGCCAGCCCACGACTGAGCATTGCTGCTAGAGTTGAAACAGTGGTGTGAGCATCTGCCTCCCTGTCACCACCAGAGAACCAGCCTGACTGCTGGTACTGCTCCTCCCTGCTAGGAAGCCTAAATCAAACAATAGCTTGGAGACTTACTATAAACTGTCTATATACCTTAATGGAGGTATCCATTTCTGCAGCATCTCCTTGGGGAAATCTTGGGAGGCTAGCAATGTATCAGGCTGGAATGAGTATCCACCTCAAGAAATGGAGTTTCAAGTAGAGACTGGAAATTTTTTCCTTGCCCCTTTCTCTCTATTCCCAGCTACTCTCAGTCTGTTCACCCTCTGTCACTTTCTTTCCTTGGCCCCACACATTGCTTTTCCACACACCCTTGCCTGTCTGAGGAGCACAAAGCCCTTCATGCTTTCTTTAGGATTAGAGATATGGACCACGAGAAGGATCATAGTGCCTTGGCCAGAAGGACCTTGGACCTCAGTTCAGCAGATCTGGGACTGAAGGTGGCTACATTCCCAGGCTCCATCTTTCTTCGGACCTCTGTGAGCAGCTCACCATCGTGTTCCGGTGTTTGTACAGGTTCTCATGGCACATTGTGTGCCAAACCAGGATATTAGCTCAGGTCTTCAAAGCTCTCTCAGAGTCAATTATGTCTGAGTCCGCATTTTCATCACGGCCCACCTGCTCCTTTGGGAAAATGAAGTTGACTAAGTCCATGATGAAGTGAGGGGAACTGAAGATGAAATGGAGATAAATGTCAAGCAGGTTTGGCTACTAAATAAGTTTGCAGAGGAAATGCACTACTCCAGACTGGATACATGTAGGGCACACAGCAATACTCCCTTTCTTAAGAAGCTTTTCCACTGTAACAGAAAAGAGGGCTTAACATTATAAAATGCGATTAAAGAAAAAAAAAATGCAATAGTGCCTTCCTACCGGACTATATTAGCAGTTGCCAAAATAGTTTAACGGTCAGAAGGGAAAATGTTCTGAGACCCTAAGACATTCAGCAGTCCCCAGTATGCTTGAGGAAAAACAGTATTGGGAAAGACACAGAGTGTACAGAAGATTGCAGGAAAACATGTCAAAGAGATTGGGGAGAGGGGTGAGGAGGATTGGGCCACGACCCTATTATTTATAGTCATCTGACTGCTTTCTCATTCTCATTGATAACTCCTTTCTGAAAATTCACAATAATTTTCTCAGTAGCAATTTTGCATTTTGCTAATTAGAACCTCGAGAACAGACCTGAAAAGGGAATTTTTTTAATAAACAAAAAGAACTACAGAGCTGAACAAAGCCCAGTGTATTTCTGACACCGGGCAAGAAGTTGAACCAGTTTTATGTCATTTGGATTGTGTCGTTGGCAGTTCAACCTGAATTTACTTTGACAAACAAATCTTGTGAGTAGTTTTCCCACACGTTGAATGCATCTGTGGTGATCCCTTCCTCTAACAGTTCTATAATGCTAAGACAATTCAGTATGCACAGCAAAATTCCTCCTATTATGATTGAGCGATGGAAATTAGATTTTTGCCATAGCAATTGAGTCTAGCATCCTTTCCCCCTTTGGAAGATAAATTTGTCAATCATGCTCTTTCTTCAGCACCTAGCTCTGCGGCATCCAAATGTAGCAGAAAAATAATACAACCACAGCGCAGAACAAGAACTTCTTTTTAATCTTCACCATTGTTCCGAGGCAAAGGAATACGCATTTGTGCTGTTCCCTTACTGTAAAAACAGAATAATACCCTGTCTCTCTTAGAGTGGGATCCATCTCACCCAACTTTAGATGCCTACACCTGAGCTAGTCATGGGCTACTTTTGTAGTTAATATCAATCTCGTCAATAAACTCAATGGAGATGCAATTCCTTTAAGCCAGTGTGGATAACTATTTCAAGATAAAATGAACTGTGCCCTAGGCTCTATTGAGCCTGTTGACTGGGGCCCGCTGGCTAGATTGGAAATGTGCTCAACATAGACTCCCTGCACTCTAGGTGTTCATGCTGGTCCCAGTGAATCCCGTTGCCACATTGTGTTCTCTCTCTGGACATTATCTGACTCCAGATGTCCTTTCGCTCATTGTAATAGTCCCCACAGAGATGAAGATAAGCAGGAATTCTGGGGAAGCTTTTCCTATCGCTGCTAACACAATGCTTTAGTCCAGATCCTCTGTGGTGCTCAGCCATTGTCTTTGATCATGAAAACTGTCTTTGAAGGCTATCTACGTAAGTTTGTCCTGATCCACAAATTCAGGGCTCGGGACAAGCAGCGAGGGATTAAACCATGTCTATCAAAGAACACAGAAGCCTTTTTGAGGACTAAGAAATAGTCCCTGGGGTTAAGATCTGGCCTGCACAAGGTGGTAGGCTTGGCACCTGACTGGCATTCATCCACCCAGCAGCACTGGTGGCAAGTGGCTGGCTGTTAAGAGATTTGAATTTTGCAAGATAGCAGCCCCTGGTCACAGGGAACTGACACGCAGTCACTCGTGAAGCCTGGTGCCCCCATGGGTGAGCCAAGCCTGCTCTGTCCCTCAGCCCTGGCTCAGGCCACCCAGCTCCCCTGAGCTGGCTGGGCTGGGGGCTTCCTCCCTGGGAGAGACCATTGCCCAAGGCCTTTCCCCGGGCTGCTCGGCTCCACCTGGGATAACTGAGATGGGGTAGCTCCCATGCTGCTGCCCCAGCTCCGCAGATGGATCAGTGCAGGGCTGGGGCTTCGCTCTGTAAATCGGGGTGGTGAAAAGGCCTGGGCTAGAAGTAACCTCTTCCTGGGAGGCAAGTGGTGTCTCCAGAGGCCAGTTTGGCCAGTGTCTTCAGCCTGGGAGAAATAGTATTCGATACAGGTTTGTCCCTCGGGTCGAGTGAGAGAGCTCCGGCTTGATGCCCTCTTGTACGTGTGTTAATATCCAGCACACAATAGCCAAATATCCCCTGCGTCTGCCTTCCCACCTGAGTCCTCCCAGGGAGCAAGGGCAGCTTTTGGAGAATCCTCATTAGGTCACCAGCCTCAGGAGCCGAAATCTCCCCTCCCCCACCTCTGTACACAACTGTTCCTCATTTACATAAATTATCTCTATTCAATTATCTGTCCAGATGTCCGAATTGTGCCACCAATGATCTGTGAATGAATTAAAAATGGAATATAATTTAATAATAACTGATTAGAAGGAGATTAGTTGTTATATAAAAAGGAAAAACCAAGAGATAGCTAGTTGCCCTTAATCCGAGCCAATCCACAGTAATTGTAGAAATACAGTCTCACTTGCTCGCCTTCCCCGTTTCTCCTCTTCTCCCCCCATTTTCTCTCTTTCTCCTTTTCCCTTTTCTCTCTATCCTTTCTTTCCTCTTTCTCTCCCCCCTCTCTCTTCTTCCTTTTTGGCTTTTTGGTCTCCGTCCCCCCTGTGCCTCCCCTCCACTTTCTCCTCCTGATTATATGTACCTACGTCAACAGGGTCAAAGCCCCTCCGGCTGCTGACACACCCGTGTAGCTGGGGATGTCCTGGCAGGTCCAACCAGCAAGAGCTTTCGGCTGCATTAACGTCCTGTCTTTCAAGCCGTGTTAATGATGTGTCTTTATACTCTCACTTTTCTCTTAAACAATTCTGGAATCGCTGCCTTTTCCCTCGGTTCCTAAGCCAGGTTTCCCTCTCTATGTCTTTTGGAGTCATGCAGAGCAGTTTCTACATTTTGCTGGATGTAATAAAATCATAAGCAGCACAGCGGCTCATGCTCCTCCTCTTGAACCAGAAGAACCAGCAGCAAGTTCCCAAGCCCCTGTGGTGTTGGTGTGGTGCCCCTGGAGAAGCGTGCCCAGACTCTTCCGGGAAACTTGTCAAGAATTTATTTTTCCAGTGATATTTTCTCCTCTCCGAAGCACACAGCCACAATACCCCAGAGCCAGGCTGAGAGTGCAGCACTCGGTATTGGAGGCAGAAAAAATTGGAGAGAAAAATAAGGCACCCTGCTACCTGAATGCTCCATGGGTTCTTCTGGTCTCCTCCACTGTCTCCAACCTTGTCTAACAGAGCTCCCTCCCTCCTAGCTGACACCTACCTATGCCAGGTGGGGCTCCCGGTGAAAGCCTCCGTCACTCGCTGTGATTTGCAATGGCACGAAGCTGAATAACTAAAAACTATTATTAGTTTATTTCACTCCTTTTGTAAATTAGAACAAGGAAAAAAAAAAACCAAACTTGCTGATGTTCCCTGCCGAGCTGGAGCAGACTGTTTATTTCAGGTAATTTCATAGCATGATTTGGAAACTCAGTGAACAACCTAAGTAAAATCTACCCCCTAGTTCAACATGGAGATTGTCAGATGTGGGCAGTAACTATTCGGAATATGGCTTAGAGAAACAGTCTTTTACAAGAAAAGTGAAGCTGAAAACCCAAACATATTCACTGTCATAGACTCATCTACCTGTACTAAGGTACCAGATATTTGAAATCTTCAATGTCTTGGCTTACTAAGTGAATGCTATCTTCCCTGCCATCCTGTTTCTGAATTAAAAGCTCTGCTCCTCCCTCAGACATCACCCTTAAGAGCCCTGCTCACAGCAGCAGGTCCACCCTTTCCCTCTTCTAATCACTAAGCCATCGGCAGTCCATACCCCTTCCCCCCGAAACTGTCCACAAAAGGCTGCTCCATCTCTCAGGGACAGCTGCAGTGTTTGGAAAGTCAACTGAACCAGCTCCTGTGCTCCTCCAGCATCAATTTAAATCCACACCCCAGACTGCACTATGATCTATCCTGTACCGTGGACAGTGGTGAGATCAGATCAGGCCCAGCACTTGCACAGGAGTTCAAGGTGGAAATCTTGGCTCTGCTGCAGAGACATCTGAGTTAAGAGGGTGGAGGGGGGAGAAGAACAAAGCATGGCTCAGGCTCCAAAAGTTTCAGGTGCAGCAGTGCTGTGCACAGAAGTATTTACATACAATATTATTCACAAACATCTATTTGAGTTATCTAATCTAGACTTTTATGTCATACACATTACCATGCATCTGAGCATCCTGTGAATGTAATTCAGTACAAATCATAACACTTCGTGTGTCGGTGATTTTGTTCTCTTCTACACTGATTAGTCAAAGAAAACTTTGAGGAGTTTGTCCTAGTGGTATGGTGTCCGGTTCTCTTCCTTTTTAATTATTACAGACTTCCTTAGCTTGGGTAAAGGCTGTACTGCCAGCTTTATGGGAGCTGCTGCATTTTGAGGTGCCCAGCTTGGCTCTGTGCGGCTGGAGACCAGAACCCCAGCTGGCTCTATTGAGGAGGAGCAGATGCTAGAGAGGCTGAAGGTCTTAAGCCCGGAGAGAAAATTTAACATATGATTTAATGGGCTGCAGACCATTTTGCTGAGGTCACTGATGACGTTGTAATGGCAGCTGGAAGTTATTTAGTGAACCTTTTATTTCTTCAAAGTAGAAGGATATTTCTAGACTTAAAGGAATTTAATGTTAGAATTCAGTTAAAGCTACAGCTGCACCACCAACAAGCAAACATTTCACAAAACAAGTTTCAAGAATGTCAGCATCAGAAAACGCCCAGGTATTTAAAAAGTAATAGAAATAAATTACTACAAAATGTGTAAAGCTTTGATTACCCTGTCATTCAGACCCTTTCATTAGCACAAATGTAAATGTGAAGATTTACTGTGTCATTCCAGTAACATGCAGTCTGGGTCAACTATCTTGTTGGTTTTCCCGTGGAAAGCCCACCCTGCCCTTCAAAAACATTTACAAAGTTTTATTCTGGTGAGCTATCCTGTGTAAGTGCTGGAAGCACTGGGCCCGTATTTGTTCCCTGTTTAGCTGGTAACTCCAGGGTGGACTGTCAGTTCCAAAAGAAGCGGATCAAGATCTTGGTACAGTAATGTGTCTCCTTTACAGGTCACTGCAAGCAAAATAATTCGTTCACTGCAATTTCTATGTTGTTTTCAAATTTTATGGTGTTGCCTTGCATCTCATTCTATTTGTGGTTTTCACAAAGACCTCTACGAATCAAGAGATGACAAGAAAATTTCAGCTTTTATTAAAAAGTGTCTCCACCACCACTGCTGCAAAAGGTTTGACAACACCAACTGGAGCCGTTCTAATGCTCAAAAAAGAAGCTTAATACATTATTTAAAGCCTTCAACAGTTTTCAACCTAATATATTTATTTTTTATGGACTTAATTCAAAAACTTAGGACTCCTGGGCTTTTGTGGTGTGCATTTTTATATTTCGATAATTAAAATGTTAGCACTCTGTATCTAGAAGACGTGTTCAGCAGACTTTGAAGGTTATTATTTATACACGATTTGGCTTTGATAGTCTTACCTTTTTGAGTAACATTTTACTCACAAGTAGTTCCATTGGCTTCTATGAGTATTATTCAATATGATAATATGAGGAGAGGTGGGAAATCGGCCCCTTAGGTTAATGCAAGACAAGCCATAGTTCCTGAAGGTATATTAATGCTTTATGTTTTGAAAAAAGTGTTTTATTCTGTTTTATAAACCCACCTCTGAAGCCCACATGAAAGTGTTATGCACCTTCATATTTCTCTTGCAGAGATTCACAGTTAAAGGGATTACTGAAATGTTTCTCTACCCTCAGTTTTCCTAGGTTTAGATTTGTGCTAAAGGATGTGTGAACTGGAAGCATAATCAGACCCTCAACACACGGTACCTTCTCATTCTCTTTTTTTTTTTTTTGCATTGTTTCCATCAGGGTTTTGATACCTGCTTTTCTAATGGTTATTAACCTCTGGAGGAACCTCAGTTTGAAGCTGGTTTTGTTGCTGTGGAGGTTGTTATGGAGGTTTTCGGGGAAGGGATGTTCATTTACAACAAATTTAAGAACATAGTGCAATGCCCTGAGCGATGCTTAGCTGTACTTTTCTGTGTAGGTTTTGTTGGGAGTCTGAAGATGAAGGGCAGCACCATGGCATGAGCGGAAGGAGCAGGAGCGCTGCAGTCCAGCCCTACCCTAACTTTGTCAGAAGATAGTGGCTTTTAGCACAGCAAAGACAGGTGACTTCCCCAGGCTGCCCCATGTGCAGGACCTTCTCCAGCCGATACTCCTGCCCACCGCGCAGGAGAGGCTGTGGCACCATCATGCACCATTGGCTTTGCCCAGCCTCAGCCCTGAGGAGCAAGCACCACTTTTCTTCCAGGGTCTCCAGACACCCTCATTCAGTTCAAAGTACTTCCTCATCACTTTAACCCATTCCCATCTAACAAACATGCCTGTGTCCTGGCTCACTCCCCTCAGCTCCACCTCTGCCTTGCAAACCCAACCTCTGGCAGGTGGCTGTGGGCCAGCTTTGCCTGTGCTCCACCACACCAGAGAAGCAGCATGGACAGAGGATTCCCCCATCCCAGATTGTCAAAATGCTCTTTGAAGTCTTCTAGGTTGGGTTATAAAGAGCCTTGAGAGTCAGACAGGGGTGTTTTCATAAATTCATGCTGACCTTACGGTGGACAGTCATGCAGTGCTGTTGCAGTGGTGCTGCTCAGCTCCAAGCAAGCATGAAGGCAGAGATGAGTTGCTAAATAGAGGCTACTTTCAAACAGAATGGGAATTTTTCCAACAAAATGGGATGCATATTGGAAGATACTAGGCAAGGACGTAAGATGAGAAAGAGCCTCGGGAATGTTCACAAACCATGGACCTATCCCAAGCAACACAAAGTTGGGACAGATGTGAGATATCCCAGCTGCTAATATGGAGTCTGAGGAAACAAAAGGGCAGCCTGAGCTCTTTTTGCCATTTCAGTCGTTCAGGTTACCAAGGGTGAAGCAGATGGCTGATGAGACTCCAGCGATTCAAACCAAAGCGGTACCTGCTGCTAGATGCCCAGGCAGCTGGAGCAGCACCTTCCTCCCTGCCACAGGAGCACGTGTGCTGTGGGGTCACAGCGAGCCGCCATGCAGCCCCGGCTCGGGTATATCACCTGTTTACAGATCTTTTGATTCCATCCCTTCACCCTGATTCCCCACGACCGCACTCTCTGTTGGCTCCATGGCTTTGGTTGGACATTTTGTGGCTGTCTGCCCTGCAGGTTAGGAATTCATTGGGGAGGTACTAATGACAGCCAGTGCTGAAGACTTGGCACCTTCACTGTAGATGTTTGGGGCGATTTCTTTGGATTAGCTCTTCCCTGGCACCATGGACTGAGCACCCATTTGCAGCTGAAGGGTGCTGGGAGGGGGGGACTCGTACCACATCATCTTCCCATCCCATTTCAGCTGCAAGGACAGCAGCTTGCACCTCCTGAGACCGCTGCGCAACACAAAGCACATCAACGGAGGCGATCGGGGTCTTTGCACCCAGAGTGCACTCTGGATCCACGTTCAGCATAGACAGACACATCAGCCGCCGAGCCCAACCCGTGCCAAGGCTGCAAGCTTTGCCTGTGCTGGAGCACATATTTCAGGAGGTCAAAGTGGGAAAGCCCATTCCTCAGGCAAACATTTTTAAAGCTGGAATATTAAAGGTGGTTGTAAATCAGCTTTCCTCATACTATGGGAAATTCCAACATTTGAAGTGTTTTCTTTCCTTGGAGAATTAACGTGGTATTTTTAAAATGCTGGTTTGTAACTTCATTTCATTTTTTTTTCTACTAGTCTTACAGGTCATCAGCAACAGCTGACAGCAAGCACTGCCTGCAGTATACACACTCCTATTACTGGCACCACACCACGACTGACAAGAAAGATAGTGATTCCTATTTTATACTTTAAAATCATTAAGGTCACCAGAAACTTCACAGCACATGAAATATTTCACACTTTTGGCAGCACGAAGATTCTCTGCTGTGTTATTATAAAAGAATTTTCCATCAGTTTAGTATTCACTCAGTACTATCTATCAAATGTACTTAGTTTGAAAATTCAAATGAAAATAGATTTCAATGATTTTTCATTATATAATATGATAATAGTGCAATAATATAAAATGAAAATGCATAAATTAACATGAGAAAATACTTTTGAGAATAATTTTCTAAAACAAACCATTTTGAAATATAATGCTGTAGGAATTTCTGTGAGCAACTATCTATTTTTCTGTCAAAACCTCAAACGGTTCCATCAAAACACCTTTATTTCCAACAAGAAGCACTTCAAAAAATGTCTTGCCTACTCTATTACTGTTAAAAATCCAGGCCTTATATTAATACTTGCATTTAATTAAATTAATTTAATTATGAATTAGTTAGCTTGACCTTCCAGTGCTGAATTCTGTTATGCCTTTAATAAATTAAAAAACCTTCCACGCTCCGAAAGCGTCTCTCCTAACCACTTACAGGGGGTGACCAAGGCACCTCCCAATTCTCTCCCTAACAAACTGAATAGATTGAGCTTCTTAATTCTCACTGTATGGCAGGCTTTCCAGCTCATATGTTGTTCCTGAAACTCTTGTCTGAATAGTTTCTAGTTCTTCGGTGTCATTTTTGGAAGTGCAGGTGCCAGAAGTGGACACAATATGAATCTGTTACGGTCTTGGGATGCCAAGACCATCCTCATCCTGCTAGGTAATATTTTCTTGCTGATACATCCAAAAATTGTATAGCTCCAATAGAGCAGATTACACCAAAAATCCACATATAGTTTTTATTATCTGTCACATCTCCTCCATCCTCCTCAGAGCCACTGCTTCCCACGACAGCATCCCCCATCCTGTGACCTTCATTTTCTGTTCTGAGATATATGATCTTGCATTTGGCTATATTAAAATCACATATTGTTCAAATGAGCAGAGCCTGCCAAGTGATCCAGATTGCTCGGTATAACTGACCTGCTCCCATCATTATTTATCACTCCACCAATTTTTATGTCACGTCGAAATCATTACCAGCATTGATTTCGTATTTTCTTCCGAGTTGTTACGAAGACATTACACAGTACAGACTGAGAACTGATCTCTAGGCAACGCATCTTCAAAACTTCGCCACCGGTGGATGATTCCCTGCTGAATTTTTCAGAACCACTCATTAGCCGGCTTTTAATTCGTTTAATGTGCTTAATTCTAATTTCACCTCAAGCTAATTTTTTACCAAGAGGGTCACGGGGTGCCAAGCGAAGTGCTAACCCAACACTGAAACACATCGTGACAACAGCTACCTCCGCGCCGCTTTATTTCTCCCTCTCCTGGAAAACAGCTTGCACTCCAGGTAACGTTCCCCCTCAGGCACACATCCCCTGGGATTATTGGGATTGGGGATTTGGGCACCTCCACCCCTGTCCCGGGTGAAGCGGCACCACAGCAGCCTGGAGCTGGTCCAGCTCCACCGGGGCTCACCCGCAGGCTGCTGCCAGTGGCACCCTGCCCCGGGGGAACCGGGGGTCCCTGCACCTGGGATCCCTCCCAGGCAAACACCCTAGATGCCACCTGTAATTAGTGACATCAGCAGGAGGAAAGTTGCCTGCTCTGATCTCCCATGCTGAGGCCACAAGATCCCTGGGTGCCTCCATCCATCCATCCATCCATCCATCCATCCATCCATCCATCCATCCATCCCTGGCATGGCCCTCTCCCCACTGCTCCACTGCACGCCGGGGCGGCCGCCCACTCCCCGGCAGCCGGGGGAGGCTCCTGCTTGTATTTACCAGCAAATGATTAATTGCTGCTCGGCGCTGGCTGCTAATGCTGCTAATCCGGGCGGCTGCGTGTTCGGCCGCTCGCCCGGTGCCAGGCCCCGCGGGTGGAGGGGGTGCGTCGCCGGGCCGGGGGCCGGGCTGCGCCCCCGGCTGTAATTACTCCCCAGACAAATCTCTGCAAACAGAGGAGTGGGGAATTCTCTGCCCATATTGTAAGGGGCTGTGGCCCCCACCCGCGGGATAATTTTGAGACTCAAATCCCAGCAAAGACCTGCTACAAATTGCTGCAAATTAAGCTGATTTTGCCCCGAATGAGGGATTTTCTGCTGCAGATCAGCCCTTCCCGGAGCTGATGAGGTGGGGATTAGGGAAGGGACTGAAATCAAAGGGACAGGATGGTGTGGGAGGGGAGACCCCGAGAGAGGAGCCCATCAGTGAAAGTCCTGGAGCATTAACACTTATTGATTTCTACTTTGCTGACATTTTATTCTATTACCAAGTTTCTGATTAGCCTAAACTAGGATCCATGACAGCCAAAGCAGGGTGCGGAGCCCCAGGGGGGGTGAGGGGCACCAGTTCTTTGGGTTTGCACTTGCCCAGCCCCGAAACCATCAGCTCTGAGCAAATGCCACCTTCCAGGGGCTGCCCGGCTCCTGGCGCAGGAAGGGCTGCAAGGCGAGCTGGGCTCGTGGCCCTGGGAGGGATGCGAGCAACTTTTGCTCACCAGAGATGCTGGTGATTTTGGGGGAGGGAAGGGAGCTCTCCAAATTCTATCACCTCATAAACCCCCAAATCTTTAACATAACATGTTACGAGGAAAGACAGTTCACCCCTTTTCAACATCCGTCTGTCTGTCCATCTCTCCATCCCTTCCTCTCTCCCTCCCTCTGGATCCTCATTTCCATCTGTTTAAACAGCAACAGCAATGTATGTTGTGGGTACTTCAAATTGCACCATTAAAGATTTTATGTTGTGGATGTTAAAATTAAAAAGATATATGTGCAAATAGTCACTACGAATTTAATCAACTTGATTTAATACTAATAGGAAACAGCAAATGGAATTTATGACTCAAAAAGAAGCGAATTTTTTTTAAATAAATACAAGTACTTTGTGCAAAACAGAAAAAAAATCCCAATCTGAAGAGTTTATTAGAGTCTAATCCCCCAACAACAACTGAAACCGGGGCTGCCCACCCAATAATCCTGGCTGCCATTAAAATATTAAAGATAAATCTAATCGTCTCTTTATCCAAAATAAGCGACTTTTATGTGGAGAGAAAATGTCTAACCCTTTGGGAAGAGAATTACTCCTAATGCATCAAATGGAATTCAGTCAGGATGGCAAAACTAGGTTTAAAAGCAAATGAGATGGTAATAGAGATAAAGGCCAGTATAACAAATTAAAAACACTCATTTACACGAATTAAAATCCCTCCTAAAAGGGTTCTGAGTAAGGAGGCCACTGGACGGTCTTGGTCCTTCTTGGTACACAGGGGCTTACGCAGCCTCTCTGGTCACAAGGGAAGGCAGGATGCAGTGCTGAGTAGCTGCGGGGAAGAAGTTTTGCTCCCGACCCCACCTCCCCAAGGTGGTTTTTACCCACATCCTACCATGGCCCTGTACTGCATCCCCAAACCCATGCACATCTGAGGTTACACCAGCCCATGTCTTCCAAATAATTGCTTCTGGGCCCAGCATCCCTGCCCCAGCTGATGCTGTGAGCCCAGGATGTCTCTGTTCCACCCACGACCTTCAGTTTGGGTGCAGGATTCCCCCATGCTCCAGGACTTGTAACTAGTCATGGCAGCTCCCCGTGTCACCCTGAGCTCATGCTGGGCATGGCAGGGTGCCCAGCTTGGGACCTGGGCAATGTCCATCTATGGGAGCACCCTGTAGAGGAGGAGGGTCCCCAAGGAACTCACCCAGCTGGCCTCCCTGGGCAAAATCACCTCTGGGACCTGGAAACCCAGCTTGCTGCACACTGGAAGAAGGAGCTGCGCCCATAGTGGTTACGTTGAGCACAGAAACCCCGAGCAGAGGTCTAGGAGCTGTGAGTTTCCTCTCCTTTGCTGCTACCTGAGCAGCTCAATAGGAGTGGGGCAAGGTAGAGGAGAAACCCATCTCCTCTGCTGGGGCATACTGCCTTCCCAAGCCTCCTGCCTGGACAGACCCAGCACCCCTGCCCACAGCTTCACACCCTGCACGTGGGAAAGCAGCTCCTGGGTACGACCAGTGCTTGGGACCCGCGGGAGGGGGCAGGAACCCCATGGTGGGGACATGGGTGTAGGCAAGGGAAAGACCATGGCCGCTAATGGGTGCAGTGGTGGCGGCACCCTGCCTCCTCACGCACGCTTCCCCAAGGCACCAAGTGCAGCAGGAAAAGAGGATGCAGCTGGTCCCACCACCAGAGATTGTTTGGGTGCCACAGCTTTGGAGACAGCAATTTCTTTGTGGGGGCGCTGGAGAAAAAAATCCCACCAGGGTATTTCTTCCCAATGCTACAGCCACAAGTTAAATCCAGCCCACAGCACGGTCCCAGGCAAGGTGCTGTTTGCAATGGGTTACAGCCAAGCACCTTTGCCAAAGCTGGGAAGATGCTGAGTTCCCTCGCAGTGACTTCGTGAAAGACATCTGGTAAATTCATAGGAACAAGCCTTTACCTGCTCAGGCTACTCCTTCCAGTATGAAACACAAACTTGTTTCCAAAGTGAGAAAGTGAAAGAGAGTGATATTTGAACTGTCTCTATTAGCAATATGTGACATGAAGAAGAGCGGTTTTCTGCAGCGCTGGAACTTCAGGCTGCTTAGATTCCCTGCTGTCATTTTTTGTTTGCTTTGTAGTTTTAAGATTATTGATGCAATTTTATAGGAAATATAATTTTTTATTTAGATATTGCTTAGGGTCTGGAAAACAAGATTGCCTCGTCTGGGGAAAAAAGCCATTCGTCTTCCCAGATTTCATCGTTAGACTTCACCCTTGGTAGAAGGCTTCTGTCTTTTGAATGGCAGTGAAATAAGCAATGTTCTTGGCATCTTGACTTCTTCTTCATAGAAACACAGCAATTACAGCTCATAAGGACCTTGGCAGGCCCTCTGGTCCTTCCCCCACCTGCAGGAGGGATCCACTATACCCAAACCAATCATCTGAGATGTAAGTGTAACCAGTCCTTAAACCTACCCAACGAAGTTTCTCCAAGATAGGCACCCTATCCTAATGCCTGTCTTACAGAGGATAGGCATCTTGTCCTAACACTCTGCTACTGATACAGAGTTTCTGCTGCTGTCTCTCTACAGACTAATTCGTCTCCCATAACCATCCATGGTATCTACTATCCTCAGTAGATACAGTGGATAATTCTGGAAGCTCACCACTTCTACATTTTTTTCATGCATTTGGAGACTTTATGGTATCTCACCTCCGTCATCTTCTCTCTAGACCAAAGAAATCCATGCTTGCTGGACATCTCATTATTAATTTGTGGTCCCTCACCAATTAGTCCAGATCAGTCCTGAAGATCATCGCCCAGAATGAGTAGAGCAGGGTACAACTCAGGCCATGGACTGGCTAGAAAATTGCTTTCGATAGTTTCCTTGTCTTGTGTACTGCCCCCAGTATGTGTGCTCACCTATGGGCAGAAGCTGGGTCTAGTAATATTCTCCTATATATATTTTTTCCTTAAAGGCTCTATGCCTTGGAACAAAACTAGATCTCCCTGGATTTCCCCCCAAACCCCTACACATGCTTTTTTTTAAACAAGACAGGCTGTTTTGTCACCTGATGATGACATCAAATTGGTTCCCAAATTTCCTCTTTCTTACAAACCAAGAAAAGGGAACACTTTATGCAGTTAAAGGACAATGCATCAGAGAAAATACTTTGGCACAGTGTAGAATTTACCTGTGGCACTTATAAGCCAAAACATTATTTAGAACTGAGCAGGATATCCTCACCCAAAAATCAGTATTAACATTCAACAGCTAATGAGGTGGGCAACAGCAACAGTAGATCAAGTGCATCTTTATATACATCCATGGCAGCTTCATTTAGGATGTCCAGGTCAAGCATCATTACTTTCCTATGCCACATTTTACCTGGCTTTAAAATTATCTTTGCTGAACAGATTTTAGCCCCCTTGCTTGTGCTATGGTATAGCCCATGTCTGGTTGCTTTGCCACTCTCTAATGAATCGATACCATGAGCACTTGAAACTGGTTGAACAAAAATAAGCTCAGTTGCTCCAGAACAGTTAAAGACATGTCTATGTCATGGGTCTAGCTTGGTATAAATATCACTTTTTGTAGGTGTTGTGGTTTTGCCTCAATTTGCATCAAAGAACCACGCAGTTACTCTCTCACTCCTTCCCCCTCCCTGGTGGGGTGGGGAGGAGATTTAGAAGGAAAAAGGCAAAAACTTGTGGGCTGGGATGAGAACAGTTTAACAGAATGGCAAAGGGAGAAGAAAACAACAATCAATAATACTGATAAAAAGCATATGCATCATGCAGTGTTCTCACCACGTGATTCTCACCTTGCTCCTGAGTAGCAAAAGCCTCTCCTTCAGCCAGCTCCCCACTTCAATACTGAGCATGACCTCACATGGTATGGAATATCCCATCTGAAAGGCTGTTTGGGTCAGCCCAGCCAGCTTCTTGTGAAAATTAACCCTATCCCAGCTGAACCCAGGACGGTAAGCTTCTTTCAAAAGGAGATACAAACATTTCTTCATTGTGTATTATTCTTTTCTATTTTAGGGGGTGTGAAAGCGTGCCAAGGAACCTCTGCTGTTGCCCCATCCAGCACTGCTCACTCTCAGAGAGGAGGTGGGTTCATACATGATGGGGCACTGACACGCAGTACCCACTCCAGATTTGCCAGAAGGGTTAAATTTTTATCCCTCTGATCTACAGGTGACTGGGAGTACCCAACATACTCAGCTAGCAGAAAGCCTTTGTGCCCAGCCCTTACCCCTCAGCAGCCCCACGCAGAACATGGTCTAACCCCTTGTCCTGAGCAGGGCAGAGCTGCCCAATGGCTCAAGCCGAAAGATGCCAGAGAAAAGGTGTCTTGAGTTGCTCTGTCCTTGCCGTGGAAAACTTGCAGGACAAAGGAATGGCCTCTGGTGCAGTGTGGTTGAGTCCCAGCAGCTGGATGGTCCACAGGGCATGAATGGAGGCACTCAGCCACAGCAGAAAACCTACAGGAGAAATATAGAAGTGTCTGTGTCTGGAGAGATGAGGAGATATAATGGAAAAAAGGCAAAACACCAGAAGCAGTGCTACGCAAAGTGAAATCCCAGCTCTGTGAAGTGTCAGTGACCAACGTCTTGCCGACTTTAGAAGGACGAGAATTTACCCAGGGGTTAAGAGATGCAGCTTGAAACTACCAGGATAATTCAGAGCAGACAGGAATGGAGAGGTCTGCTCAGGGCTGCAGTAACTCAGCCAGCAGCTGCCAGCTGAGAGCATTTAGCAGTGGGCATGACAGGTGCCATAATCTCCTTGTCACCGTGTGCTTTGTATCTCCAGTGATTATTTAGAAATCAATATACCGACATGTAAAGGAAAAGATATGTTCATCGGGACACTGGAATAGACGTCAGAAGCTTCTTGTATGTGAAGGCTTTTTTTTTTTTTTTTGAAAGAACATGTCTAACAGACAATGTAACTCCATGGAGTCCAAGATTTTAGGGCCTGAAGGGAGCAACCTTCTAGCCTGAACTTCAGCATAAAATAGGCTATAAAACTTCACCAAATAATTTCTGCATCAGGCCAATAGCTTCTGGATGAGTTATAGATCATCTCTTAAAAAGACTTTCAGCCTTGATTTGAAGACTTTATGTGACAGAGAGAATCTACAACATCTGTGGCTAGGTAGCTCCCATCACTCTTTGTGTCTCAGCAGTTTTTATTATTAATACAGCAAGTGTTTGTTCTTGTCATATTAACATTATCACGTCCTATATCCATCCACCAGTGCAACATACGGTGGAAGGATAATGTGAAAATGCCCAGTATCTGTGACTTCAGTAGGTCACGAGTGCTTCCTGAAGTTAAAGAACACTGCTGAAACAAAAACGTACTGGGAGACACTTCTGTCCAAAGCGTTTTTCCCCGAATAGGATTTGAAGGGAGATAGGCAGCAGCTGCATGGACATGGGCAGGACCTGCATGGCCACTTCTACTGGGAGAACATGCAGAGAAGACCAAGACGAGTAAGGCTTTTCTGGAAGGACCCAAAAGCCGTTGTGGAAGAGCACAGGGAGATCAGGTCTGTGACCTGATCGGTGCGAACCCACTGAAGTTTGCCTAGACAAAGGGCAGCTTTGAACTGAGTGCTGAAAGAAATGATACACAACACACTTCTGTGGTAGAAATGGAGGAGAAGTGACTCTTCTTTTCAGACTGAGGGAGTGATGACAAACATTGCTTCTACTGGAATTCAGGATGTCCGTGGACACAGAAGGAGGCTGAGAGAAAGTCAAGACTGGATGAAGAGCCAAGTCAGCCCCATATGTGTGCCCTGGATGAAGGACAGATTTGCAAACAGAAATGGGAGAAGCAGAAAAGTTCAGCATCAAGGGTAACGCAGCAGAGCAGTGGAAGAAGGCAAAGGATGAGCTATAGATCAGTGAAAAGTCAGACAGATCTGAGGCTGCTGATGCACCTCTCCCCAGCACAACGTCTGAGCCACTTGGCTGAGGAAAGCTCAAATAAAGCCAGAATTTCTTCTGCTCAAGACAGGCTGGAAAGGTTTCCAGAGATTAGTCACAGGGCTATTGAAATATAAGTATTGAAATATAAGGTTCCTAATCATGAAACCTTGCAGAGAGGCAAAGAGGAACAAGAAGAGACATACTGAAAAGCAGAGAGTTGAGCACTGAGTTCTGCAGCTCGGTGACCAGAGACTCACAAAGAACTTGGCAGAGGGGGACAGAGCTGTCCTCACAGCTTTGGAGGCATGGTCAGGAGAATGGAGGGGCCTCCAGCACTCCCAGGAGAAATGGGAAGGTGAAGATACGCAGGGTACCGTTGGGTGACGTTCCACTGCAAAGCCATCAAGACACCCCAGCCGGCAGGTGATGAAGTGTTTGGAGCAAAGCCAGGAAAACACTAAGAAACTCCAGTATATATCAGTAAGACCCTAAGTCTGTACCTCTACAGCCCAGCAGTGCTCAGGGCATTAATTTTGTATGAACTACAGTGCTTGCTTCAAATCACCAGCTGAACCTCTGAGGAGGCACAGAATGATAGAGGTGACACATGCTGTGGAACGGACCTCTGGCTGCTAAATTCTGATGGGCTTGTCAAGTTGGGCTCGGTGGCAGTACTGCTTGAGCTAGAAAATGTTGTCATACTCAGATAACCCTCAGCCTTGTGCCTGTCCTTGGGTAGGGATGCAGCGATGGGTCTGGAGGAAAAAGGGAAGGAAGGGTGCTGTGCAAAGAGCAATGAGAACATGGGCTCAAGTTGAGAAGCAGCCCTTGTGCATCTCTACGCCCTGTGCGAGCCCTGTGAGGTTCTTTAGGCAGAGCCACAGCGTGCACCTCCTCACACAGATGCTGGTACCAAACAGAGGTGGTTGCAACATTTTGGAGGGCTTCAGACCTGGTGGCCTTAGTTATGCATCAGACTGCAACTTGGGGCCATGTAACCCAGATAATGCAGAGCTGAATCAGAGGTGTGTGGGGAGGAGCTGTTTCTGGAGAAATTTGAATCAGTTCCTCATGAATAACTCGAGAATTAAAGGAGTAATCAGAAAAAAAGTTCTGGATAATTTACTGGCAACCTGATAGCTTGAATTTTTACCGTAACAGACCCAGTCATGCTGAGGCAGGGTTGTAACTCCAGGCTGAATGCTGGGGAAGAAAAATGCGCACCGTACCCGGAGAGCCCCAGTAAGGGGGGGCAGAGGGCAAACCATGCATTAGCTAGCACAGACAAGACACAACCAAGGTTTGGGGTGGTGAGATGGCTTGCGGTGACCCTGCCAGGGCCTGTAGCACAGCCTCCTCCACTTTCTAGGAGCGGAGATTGCTGCTCAAGGCCAGCTCACTGATACAGGCTGTTGTGAGGGAGCCTCAGTAGGGGTTCCCCCCTCCTCTGCTTGGCAGCTGCTTTTAAGCTGAGGGTCTCCTGCTTGGCCCCTGCCTGAGGTACGTGGCACCCATGCCTGTACCTGGTTGTGCAGCCCACTCATCCGGACCTCCACCTGAGGACTTCCCGGCTTTAACTGGAATCTGCATCGTCCCCATTGACTTGTCTGGTGATCTGGACTGGTGGCTTATCCTGGCCGCTGCCCACAAAGGGCTCTGCTCGTCTTGCTCAGGTATGGTGGGACAGGGCCCTGGCTGGGGGGATCCTGCCCTGATGGCTGTGTTATCACACTTGGCTCCCGGCTCCCTGCCCCTTGTGAGCAGCTGGCCCCTGCAGCGCCCTGGCAGCCTTCCTGGGGAGACCTTATAGCAACCTTCCAGTACCTGAAGGAGCCTACAGGAAGGGTGGAGAAGGACTTTTCACAAGGGTGTGTAGTGATAGGACAAGGGGGAACGGCTGTAAACTAAAAGAGGGCAGATTTAGATTAGATATTAGGAAGAAATTCTTCACCATGAGGGTGGTGAAACACTGGTACAGGTTGCCCAGAGAAGCTGTGGATGCCCCCTCCCTGGAAGTGTTCAAGGCCAGGTTGGACGAAGCTCTGAGCAGCCTGGTCTGGTGGAAGATGTCCCTGCTTATGGGAGGGGGGTTGGAACTAGATGATCTTTAAGGTTCGTTCCAACCCTCACCATTCTATGATTCTGTGATTCTACGATTTCCATTACTGTGGAGATGTGACTTACAACCATGGCTGAGAATGTCTGAAATACCGAGTTGGTACATGACTCCCTTGCAGCTCTGACAGGAGATGGCCTCAGCAATACTGCGCTTGGGCTGAAGGTGCCCTTGGTTTGCTCAGGGAAGGCGTGATGTCCATCATCTGCAGCAGCCCCAATCCTTTGGCAGGCCAAGACTCTAAACCAGGATTCCCAAAGCATGCAGGGCACGGCCTGGGTGCAGTCCAAAAAAACTGTGGCCATCCTGGGCAGACCCCCCTGGTTTCAGAGGCAGTTCCCAGCCCTCGCTGTGCCATCTCACTGGGCACTGCGGAGCCTCCTCCAGGGACCAGGACAGCCTCCCTGCAGAGAAAGGCAGGAGCCGCTTGGCCTGGCAGACCACCCCAGAGGCCTGCAAAGCTAAAAGGAGGAGGAATGGGGAAACGCTTCCCCTCGGAGCTGAGGTGGAAGATGGGCTTTTTGTGCCGATCCGGAGCTGTAGCCCCAGCCTCAGCTTGGTGTCCCACTGGTTAATGGGTCTCCATAAACAGACCTAAAGTTGCTGTGGACTATTTGTAACTATCAAGGCAGCTGCAACAGGTGAGCTGTTGCCTCAGCGAGAGATAAACAGGGGATGCCTTAAGCTTTCTCTTAACGCCTTTGGCTGGGGTAGGGCTGGCGGGGAGGAGGCGGGTGGTATCTTGCCCACAGGTGGTGAAAGGCGCTCTCAGTTCCTGAAGAACCGTATGGCTCAGAAACTGTGCTCGTGGGCAGGGGTGTCTAGAGAGTCCAAGCAGATATTTCACCACCTCGGGTGGCTTGAAGCTGGGTATTTCTCCAACATAGAGTGCTTCCAGCTTTACACTTTCAAGGAACGCAGCTCGGCTTTATTCCCTGGGTTTCCTCTGCGCGCTCCAATTTCCTGTATTTATCGCGGAATATGGGACGAGCAAGGAAGCCCGGGACGCCGGTGTCTCCCTGCGCGGCTGTTCTGCGCACCTCTCCCCGGGGGGCCGGTACTCCGCTCCGTGCCTGTGAACGCACGGATGCCTCCATCCCCCCGAGCCGCGGGCACCGGCCCCAGCCCGCCGAGCAGCGGCCCCGCCGCCGCCGGTGCCGGCTTTTTTGGCATCCCTAATCGCGACAGGCCCCTGTGATTGGCTGCGCGGCTCTGACCCCGCTCGGGCTCCCGGCTGGGCGGATAAAAGGGGCCCGAGCCGGGGGCTCCCAGGCATTCCCGGAGCGGGCACCAGGGACCGCCGGCCGCAGCATGACGGGCAAAGCGGGCGCGGCGCTGGCCCCCAGCCTGCCCGGTAAGCCCAAGCCCGACGGCGCGGCCGCGGCCCCCA
>Ga0065711_1031362_pt1 | contig 29865 bp, 11 predicted proteins | sample Hoacrofraction12_FD_59098 | JGI IMG/M metagenome (GOLD analysis project Ga0065711, IMG submission 59098) | Hoatzin crop microbial communities from Cojedes, Venezuela - Epithelial fraction 12 v2 (version 2) | ecosystem: Host-associated > Birds > Digestive system > Esophagus > Crop | place...
ACAACCTCCCTGGGCAGCCTGTTCCAGTGCTCCGTCACCCTCAGAGGGAAGAAATTCTTCCTCATGTTCAGACGGAACTTCCTGTGCTTCAGTTTGTGCCCATTGCCCCTCGTCCTGTCGCTGGGCACCACTGAAAAGAGTTTGGCCCCATGCTCCTGACACCCACCCTATAAGGTCCCCTCTCAGCCTTCTCTTCTTCAGGCTGAACAAGCCCAGCTCCTTCAGCAGCTGTCGGGCGAGGTTGACTTGTGGTAAGGACTGGGAGTACGGCACACGGGAGTGCTCCCGCCCCAGGGCGAGCAGAGGGCATGTCGGCCATCACAGCCCGCTGATGCTGCAGCAGGAGGCTGAGCTGCCCAATGCGGGGAAGGTGGTCCGTGCTGCCGAGGCTGTGTCATTGCCCTTAAGGTATTTCTTGCTGGTGATATTCTCTGTGCGGACGTGGATCCCGTGTAGCCGCTGTTTTCTCTGACGCTGTTTTATCTGCATGCCAGAAGTTACACAAAAATGTGTCTGGCATAGTTTGTGTCATGCTGGGTGCAGTTTAAATAGTGTGAACAAATACTTTGCAAGATACTGGCATAATAAATTATAACAGCATGTTTGTAATGGGAGAAGTATGTGGCTTTGGTTTTACTGGTCATTTTCTTTGCGACAAGAAAATAGGGGCAGAATTCATTCAACTTAGGCACTGAAGTTAGCTATTGAGGTCCACTCTTGGAGCCCTTCATAGGCAGTGAGACAGGCTCCTCAAATTGTTGTCTGGCTCTTCCTAAAATATGCATCTGAGAAAAGTTAAATACTCACTGGAGGTCTCTGCTTTTCCATTGTCAAAGACGACAGCAAGGAAGATTCCTTTGCTAGGCTCTTGATTTAGACATCAGTATTTAAGTGGAATGAATAGTCTATTGGAAGGCTAGGGAGAAATGTGATAGCAATTATGGGGGCAACTTTTATGAAGATTACATAGAAACAGACTATCATAGGGAACATCAGGAAAAAGTACTAAGAACTTGTAACTGTGTTCCCCCTACCTAACCTTAAGTGTATCGGAAGTGCTTTAAGTATGAATATAGTCTACAGACTGTGAAGAATCCCACCTAAAATCTGAATCTCTGTTTGGGCTGGCCAAATTGCGCATCGTAGTTAAGATCCAAAACTGAAGTGTCATGGATTTGAACTTCACTTGTGTGTATATGACTTGAATTCAAGCCACAGTTGCAAGATCTGTGGAAACAGTCATCAGTAAATAGAGCTGGGTTGTTGGTTTGGTTTTTTTTTAAGTTTGGAGTTGTGTTTTACTAGCATGTATAGATGGGACAGATGAATCATATAAAGACACAACAGTTATAAGCATATTGATATTTCTAAATTGCAGGTTATGTTTTGAGTCTGCAATCAAAGAGATTTTATAAGGATCTTTTTCTTTCGAGATGTATGCATAATACTTGTGTTAATATTTTCTATACCTAATTGTTATTGAAGTAACATTTCAGATTTTTTTTGCTGAAGAAATCAATGTTTTCTTTAGGCAGTTTGTGGATTAAGTTAAATCTGCTGTTAAAAATATAGTATCTGATTCATTTTACTGTACATGCACAAACCTCTTGAAAGCATAGTATATTTTCCTGGTATAAACAGGGGAATAAAGCATAAAGATGTGATTATTATTTTGTAGACTGGACTGTGCACAGACTGTATGTTTTTGGTATGGGGCATTTTGTTAAGATACCTGCAAAGAGAAGAAAGAACAGTGTAACCACCATAATGATGAAAAAGTAGAAATTATGCAAGTGGAAATGAGTAAATACTTGTCCAAAAGGATGTCTAATTTGTAGACTGGATGAAATGGAGTATGAATTAGAATTTTATTAAATGGTTCTTTGATTTCACACGTCATGAAATTATCTTCATCACTTGATGGTCATCTTTTCCTACCATACAGCTGAGTTTGTGGATTTAAAAGGTTTCACTATCACATTTTGCTCATTCATGTGCTTACTTTGATTTTAGGAACTGAAAAGGTCACATATCATTTGGTTTTCATTCTGCTGGTATACAAAATTTAAGTAACAGTTTTGATGTGGTGATTCAGAGGGATTACTCTGATAGAGAAACAGGTGCCTAACGATCTGTTCCTTTATCAGAGAGAGCTGGCAAGATAAAGCACGAGCTTTTTTAAAAATGATTGCTGGATACTGGACATGCATTAGAGGGAAAGGGTTTTCATCCTGGCTGTGTGTGCCATGGGGAGCTTTGGCTTTTTTCATTTTCACAGTCCTTCTTTAATGCACAGTTATAAATAACATAATGTTTTGCTTTTCACCATACTCTTTTGTTTTTTCCTATCCTGTTACACAGTGGCTGTGCTGTAGGCTAATGGCAGGGTGCTTAGTTCAACCTCAGACAGCCTTTTCTGCATAATTGGTTTAGTTATGAAACACCATACTTTCAATTAATTAGTGTGATTACCTACCTATCTGTAGATAGGAGAAATTTGGTATTCATTTGGTTTTTCCTTTGCAGTGAATGCCCATAACAGTAATAAAGCCTTCCCTGAGTAAAATATTTGTAGCCGTACAGGGCATGAAACAGCACATGCATTTGGAAAAATTTCACAAGAAAAACTGAATACTAGATGAAGCAGCAGCTGTCTTGTTCATACACTTCATGCACGTGGTTCAGACATGAATTCAGAAAATTATATAGATACCAGTTTGGGGTTTTTTTACTGTTTTAGGTAACTTTTCTTTTTGTTGGTGTATGTAGAGAGCTAATGAAATTTTCTCAGCTTCAAACTATGAAGTCCAGTTTATATCCTTGTCTGGCAAGGTTATTTTCTCTATTTGGATTAGAAGACTAAATGTACTGAAGGCTTTAAATGAGCAAATTCCCACACTGTGTTTGATAAACCCCCCTTTGATCTTTTTTGAGGAATGATTAAACATAATATACAGATCTTAGAGTAACCATTTGTTTCACCTGATCTTTGAACATAATACAGTATATTTAGGGGAAGAGAGACATATTTCTGCAGGTTTTTAGCCATATGCCCAGTTAAAAATCAAATATACTGCTATATTTGTAGAACAAATTGAAAAGAACAAAAGCCACTGTAGATGCCCATATTTTGCCATTCTACTGAGTATTTTGATTAATGCTAAACAGAAGACCAATTTGTCAGTAATAGCATAGCATGTCATAGTGAGATACTGCAAACATCAAGTATATCTTACTGTGATATATGAGCTGTGACGGAACAGAGCACTGAAGTAGTATATAAAATTTTTATTCATAGTAAACCAGGAGCACTTGTAAAATATTGCAAACAATATAAAATATATGCTGTTGCATAAATAAATAAACATTTGTACTATCAAAGGCAACAGAGAAAGGGTTTTTTTAAGGGGTCTGTCAACAGGAATTCTCAAAAGCCAATGCCAAGCGAAGGCTTGAGTAGCAATTAAGACCAGAGAAATAAAATAAAGGCACTTAAAGATAGAAGGGAAGTACAGATTTATTTTTAATATAATTTGAAAATACAATATTAACAAACATGCAAATAAAAAGAAACTGAGATACTTTTATCCCCAGAATGCTTTTTTTCACAGTGATATATTTTCAAATAGCTTTTCATGATACTTCCTCTGTATGAAGTTTATGTTGCAGTTGAGGTGTCATCGATCCCATCCTAAAGCAGCTGAAGTTTTGCATATTCTTGGCAGCCACTGAAGCATCAGCAGAGGTGCTAGCTCAGGGCACAGTGTGGGTTCAAACATTAAAGGTGCTCGAAGTCCATTGCTGTAAAATGGAAGAGTACTTCGTACAAGTACAGCGTTCTGTATTTCACATGGAGGAGGGGAAGAATTTTAGTGGGAAAGGAAAAAACAGATTTCAAGCCAGCCTGCCTCTCTGTCACCTCCTGACCTCTGAAATTGTCCCTTTGAACCATGCAGTTTCCATCACTTTACAAGAGAGATGGCTTTTGATTGCAGTTTCTGTTTCTCTCCCATCCTTCTTGGGCTGCTTTCAGAATAGGGACCTTGGATCACCGGTTTGCCTTCTCTCATGTCGCTTCACAAGTGACCACATTATGTTTCTCATTTCAAAGTACAAACAGTAAATGAGTTGTTCCCTCATGCTCTCCTCCCTCTGGGAAGCTGTTTTGGAGTCAGTCTATCTAGATAATTAGAAATCATCTAGCTTCCAGAATGAATTAATTAATGAGCATTAGTGTTTTAGTCACCATAGCGCTTTAGTTGAATTAGTCAATCACAGAATCGGTGTGGCCTAAAAATGTGTAATACTTGTGAGGAGGATCAGTATGATGCAAGGGGGCTTGAGGTAAGATATTTCTGGTAGATGGGAGTGTTCATGCCACAGTGAAACACAGTGGTTATCTGAATCATGTACAGTTCTAAGTGTGCAAGTTAAAAAGAAAAAAAAGCTCATAAGATCTGTAGGTACAATTTGTGAGGACGGGGGAATGAAGAGTCTCTTGTACAAGAGGAATCTGTCTTGTCTAATTTAAAAAGGCTGAAATATGGTTGAGCCTTTAATCAGAAGGCAAACAACTGATATATAGGGAAAAGATATAATTAAGTTAGAGACAAAATTGGCACAAAACCCCAGAGCAATAAGGTTCTGGACTTACCTCAAGATGTGGGTTACGAGGCCAACAAATGAACTGGTTTTCAACTGGATTTTTCTAAGGGAGGGTTATGAGACTCAGTTGTCTAAAATATCCAGGGTCTGGATCACTGTAGGAGATCCTCTCTTTTATATGTGGTCTTGTGTGCAGTTAAGTGGTTTTGTAGGAAAAATGAATCACAAGTAATTCAGAGTTTATATGATTCAGAGATCTGATAATTTTGTAAATGTGAGTAAAGGAAGCTCAAGGTGATCAACACATTTCAAGATCTGGTCTAATATGATTATTTGAAATGTACTGTGACTCTGGATTCTATAGTAAATCAATCTTATGATATTAGTAAGTTACATAGCTTCATGCTATATTTAAATCAGGTTCTGTGAGTCAGTCAAAAGGCAAGATAATACAGTCAAAAGGTGTGATAATATCTGTGGATGAATGTGGTCCTACTCTCTCCAACTGAAAGAAAGTAAACTTAGGGTTGGAACAACTGTACCTTATGTTGCAATTGGAACAGGGTAGGAGCTTGCAGTGGTCAATCATCACATCTCAGCTAATGTGTGGTAACTTGCCAAGTTGCAGTAGCCCAAATGCTTCTAACTGCATTCTCGCATACTTGCTAATCCATTTCCTCACTGCTCTTAACAAAATTTCATTTACAGTTGTAAGTTAAATAAACAATCCTACACTTTTGTTTTGCTTTTATGAACTGAACAATAAAGATCTTTGAATAAAGTTAATTTTAACATCATTCTAGAAAACTAGTTAAACGGACTCAAAAAAGTAAAAATATTTGTGGAGAAAGCATTCAAAGGGTTAATGTGAATATTGCATGGGTTTTTTTTGCTTCAACTCAGTCCTGCACCAAGCCTCAGAAATTATAGGCATGCTCAAGCAGAACAACTGTGTTCTATTTTAGCTCAACATATTAATCCATTCCATTCTGTATCATTTTGTTAGAGAGTGCATTCATGTTGCACACACTGCAAATAGCACAGATGTGCTAGGATAAAAAATTTCCAGTATCTTTCAGATGGATCTTTATGAAATGCCAATGCATGCTGAGAAGCAAATTCATCCTTCTATTAGAAACAAACACAGCAAAAAAAGAAATAAAAATAAATCCCAAACCTTCTTCCACTAAATTTGCATCTGCAAATATTAGATTTGAGAAGAAAAATTCTTCCTAAGTGCTCAGATGAGAACGACTGAAGGTAGAGTCAGATATTTAGGTGGGAAAAATATCCCTTAGATTCTGGTCTTCTGGACAATATATTTATTATCGCACTGCTTTTTTTTAGAACTGAAGTAAACTTAAAGTCTCAGAAAATGAATTTGTAGGGAATTTCCATTTCTGTTTTCTCCACATGTCACATCCTCTCTGTATTTTGGATATTACATAATTAACTCTTTCCTTACAGAAGTCACCCTCTTTTAATATAGTGTCAGTCTAATGAAAGAGCACAGAGGAAACTGCTGCTGGAGGGTGACAGGAGGGTTAAAAGCCAAAAAGCAAAAATAGAAAACAAGCATAGAATTCATGAGCTCATCTTACTTATCCTTTTTTACTGGAGTGGGAAATCATGTCAAGAGTAGTGGGTTTTCTGATACAAACTGGGTAAAATCTAGGTTTTTTTAAAAATCTGTTTAACTCTATGGCTTTATATCTGAGATAGTTTTTTAAAAATTTATTCTAAAATTAGGAAGAACTTTTAGATCAGTTTAGAAATTAAGAACTCATAGAAATTATGTTTTCTTGTTTTCTTAGATTGTCAGTATACAGAAGGCACGTGATGTAAAGCTGTGTCGGGGTTTCACTGTGCTTCCTCTATGTGCCAGCCAGTCTGCATCTGCTATCTCCTGTCTCATTAACAGATTGCAAGTTCCTAAGGCCGAGGCTTGTCCTTTTGTTTGCTTTATATATCACATAATAAAATGGAGGCTTAGTTTGGGAAAAGAGTACCTAATAGCTGTGACAGTGCAAAGTAGCAAAACAATGTCACTCAGTTTTTAGAAATGGAGGAATGCACACTTGTCTAAGGAAAAGCAAACAATTACATCTATGTGCAACTGAAGCTCTGTGCATAACATTGGCTCCCATAACACAAGTACAAATTTCACTCTTCTTTCTGGTAACAGCGTAGCATTCTTGTGTAATGCCCTCAAATGAAAGTCCTCGAGCATTTCATGTTTTTATTTTTGTTTTTTTTTTTTTCTCTGCTAACAGCCTTTGAGGCAGTTAATTTTATGTATTAGATGAGGGACCTTGCATGAGATTCAGTTTGAGGTTAAAGTACCTAAATTTGTTGTCTGTGTGTAGGTACCCGTAGGTATGCTATATGACTAAGCTACTTCTGTAGTCAATGAAGAGCTAGGGCTTGATTCAGCTGCCTAAATAAAGGGAAGAGCCGCATTTGAAATGCTATAAAGCATCCAGAATATTTGCATGGATCTGGTAAGTATGACAAAAGGCCTAAGGGAGGCTTTAGCATTTCTGGAAGTCACATGGAAGACTTTTAGACACCTCAAATGGTATTAGGTTCTTACGCTTAGGCAACTAAAATGATCATCTAGTCAATATAGTCGGTGGAGCCCAGAGCAAGCTTCAGGTGACCAGCCATGAGGGGTGGTTGCACAGATATTTAGTGCTATTCGAGATACTAAAGAGCTATCCTGCTGTCCTCCAGCCACCACTCCAGAAGGAAACTGATCTTCCTCAAATTCTGTCTCACATTTGGCAGCCATGAGTCTTAAATACCTTATGACATCTGAAAGAATACTAGGTGTCTACAGATGGGCAACTAAATCAAGCTGTCAATATCTACTCAGTGAGATGATGCTTACTAGGCTCCTTTGATTATGCTGATTAGATCTTTATTAGTTGCAATGACAGCTTAAGGAAACAGTATGCTTGTAGGCACCTACCTTTTGGAAAGGTTCAGTTGCATGTGTGTAGATCCCTAGTGTCATTCAGGCTCTGTGGGACATTTCCTCTGCTCTCTCGCTGCTGCTGTAGAAAAAGTATCTCAAGCATTGTGTCGTATTTACCAGCTCTATGCAGACGTTTTGAATAGATGAAAGCATTGTATATGTACTAGATGTTTGCACTTGGGCAACTAAATTACTCTTCAGCTTTCTGAACCTCAAGATGAATCCCAGCCATTTTCTCCATTTTATACACAAGGACAAGAAGGAAAACGTTTCCTAAGACGCCTCAAAATGTTGCAGTCAGAAGTAAATTTCTAATTGCTGTCAGTCTGCAGTGACAAAAAGACTGGGGTGGACGGTCCACCTTTTAACAAGAAGAATAACACCAGTTAATTTAACAGAACAAGTTAACAACTTCGGTCTGAGGTGTTCATGAGCCAACTCCCTAACTATTTCCGTAATACCTTTGTGCTCTTTCATTTTTTAAATGCTTGTTCCTTCTCTCATGACACATGCTTATGGTAGCAGTACTTTTGGCATTTGGTGTATAAGAAAACTGGAAAATTACCTTGTCTTACCTTGTACCTGCAGAATTCCAAGTATGATGATACTAAAATGAATATGAATTTATGAATGAATTTATTACTAAAATAAATTTACATTTAAACAGTAAAATCACAAATAAATTGGGTGCTCTAAATTTAGAGTTTGTGCTTTGTTTAGTTTCTCTAACTGTTGTAGCCTTGTCGACAGCTCCTCTCCTTGGAAATTTATGTTTGCTCATTTTGTAGTATCTGAAACAGGACATTTGAAAAGTCCATTAGCAGAATTCTGGAAATTTGTGCTTTTTTACTGCAGGCTCATATGTATTTTGTAGCACTATATAATGTCCTCAGATACTAGTAACTACTGGCTGTATAATAACTGTGCTGAATTATTAAAGAATTGCACCCAGAACCTGCTTGTCACTATAGAACCTGCTTTTGTACGTGTTTCTGGACATGTATTCCCAAAGAAAACCCGTATATAGATGTCTGATATAACAGAGTTCAGATAATAGGTGTTTTCTACAACCTTTATCCTACCTGACTTATAATCCTGGAAGTTGTCTAAGTTTAAACTCTGAGTTTTGTAGTCAATGAAATGAATCAAGTGTCTGCAGGGCGAGATTCATCTTGTCTAAAACACCAGATTTAGAATGAGATGAATTACCCTCTGGAGGTGTCTCATTCATTCCCTTGATACATATAGGGCTTAAGGTTACTTGTTTTGAAGTAGTCAACTAACTTGCAGGTGACTGAAGTTGATGATATTAATCTTCCCTTTTGTAATTGGAATGTGCACAGCTGAGAGTGCGCTAACAAGCTCTCGGGCTTTTTGTCAAAGCTGCACTGACACTGAACGTTCAGATTCAGCTTACGGATGGTAGATGTTTCTGCTGGTCTTTTGGTATTGCCTCCAAAGCAGTATCACAGGAAATTATTCAAGTTTGTCCATTAGTCAGCCGTAAGAATCCATACCAAAGCTGCTTAGAACAGCTTAAATGCATTCTGGAAAAAGAAAATGTATATTGCATTTGATTATTCAGCACTCACTGAGACTATCACACCAGGTAAAATTGAGAAGTGTCCATTTAATTTGTAACTGATGTCTCTGTTCCTTTGAAATTCCTTATTATTTTACTTGAGTTTGCTGTGAGGTCAGCATGGGAAGAAGGAGCATGTGGTGGCAACGGTGTTCATGATCTAAATGAGCTATGGTCAGGAGACACGTGGAGGGCATGTTTTGTTTAACAAGAAGGAAACTGCTGAGAGGAGGTCTTGCACAGGAGTGGGAGATGCCCGTGCCTGGCTTCTGTTTGCTCTTTAACTGGCATTTCAGGAGTGCAGTGACCTGGAGTGCTGCAAACAGAAGCCACAAACAGACTCGGCAGTTAGCTTCCTTGGCAACTGGGTGAGAAATAGTGGTGTCTAATGTTCAGCAAGACCTGAGCCTAGCCCCCAAAATACAAGTTTTAACTTTCTATCTGTATTTTTCACTTTTTCATTAAGGGAATGTTTTTGAGTTCTGTATGTGCCTTGTTTTACAGTCTTTTTGGTTCACTCCTTATGTTTTCTTGGAAGCTATGGAGCTTGGAGCTATTGGAGACTGATATTCTTCCAAGAATAAAAATTTAAACTCATGCAATTAAGGTCTAATTAGGATGCCAGTTTTCACAGAATTAATGGTTCTGGGCTGCAAAACCAGAAGCAGCAGAGGAACTTCAGACTGCTTTTTAAAGACAGATTCCTCCATCTCAGTGGCAGGTGTCCTCACAGAATCACAGAATGGTTGAGGTTGGAAGAGACCTCTTGAGATCATCTAGTTCAGCGACTCTTGGAGTGAAAAGATTTTTCTTTTGTTTAAATGGAATCAGTTGTACTCCAATTTATCCTGTCAGTGGGCACCACTGAGAAGAACCAGGCTGCCTCTTCTTCATGCCCTCCCTTCTGGTATTTACACGCACTGATTAGATCCTCTCTGAGCCTTCCTGAGGCTGATCAACCCCAGCTCTCTCAGCGTTTCCTCATATTTCAGTTGCTCTGGTCCCTTTGTCATCGTCATGGCCCTTCAGTTGACTCACTCCAGTAGCTCCGTATCTTTTTCACTGGGGAGTACAGAACAGGACACAGTACATCAGGTGTGGCCTCAACAAGGTTGAGCAGAGGGGATCTCCATCAGCCTGCTGGCAGCACTCTTCCTAATGCAGCCAGGATGCTCTTGGCTTTTTTTGACACGAGGGTGCATTAGTGGCTCATGGATGATTTGTTGTCCACCAGGACCCCAAAATCCTTCTCTGCAGAGGAATTTTACAGCCATTCAGCCTCCAGCATCTACTGGTGCCTGTGATTATTCCTGCCTAGAGGCAAGACTGCATTTCCCGATGTTGAGCTTCATGATGCTTCTCTCAGTCCCATCTTCCAGGCTCACAAGGTCCTTCTGGATGGCAGCACAACCATCTGGTGCAGCAGCCACTCCTCTCAGTTTTGTGTCATTTGCAAACTTGCTGCAATGCACTTTGTCCTGTCCTCCAGGTCATTAATGATGATGTTGAACAGTAATGGCTCCAGTATGAACCCCTGGGATACGCCACTAGCAATTTGCCTCCAACTGCAGTTTGTGCTCAAATCACAACCGTCTGGGTCCAGCTCTTCAGCCAGTTTGCAATGCACCTCACTGTGCACTTATCTAATCAGTACTTCATCAGTTTGTCTATAGGGATGTTACGGGAGACTAAAGTCATGATGAACAATATCCACTGCTCTCCCCTTGTCCACCAACCCAGTCACTTCGTTTTAGAAGGTTACCAGGTTGATTAAGCATGATTTCACTTTTGTAAAGGTGTGCTGACGACTCCTGATCACCTTCATGTCCTTTGTGTGTTTGGAACTGTTTTCCCGGATTACTGTCTCCACCACCTACCCAGGGATTGAGGTGAGGCTGACTAGCCTGAAATTCCTCAGATCTTCCTTCTTTCCCTGCTTGAAGATAGGAGGGGCATTTGTGGCATTTTACAGTTGTCTTACACAAGACAAATCTAGAATAGGCCATCCTGGGTGAAGAGGGGGAGCAAGGCCTTAACTGTTTGTTTTTTATGTTCTATTCTTTATCCTCAGCTGCCTCACCATGTAGTAATAGGAAGAGCTTGGCTTCTTTAAAACATTTTTTCATCTCCTTGTAACAAAGTTTATTTAAATAAGTCAGGGACCCACACATTTTTAAGGCAGATGCTCTATTTCCATGTAGTAAAAGCCCTCATGGCATGAAGTATGAAATACCAAATGAAGGAAAATATGTGTGCCAATGGATTAAATATGCTTTTATAAAACTCCGATTATTCTGCAGTGGGCCATGACATGTGTAGGTTACATGACAAGAATGCAGCTTGCGGGTAACCGAGGCAATAATCTTTTAAAAGACTGTGCACAGAAATCAAAGGCATGGTTTATAACCATCCAACTGATAGCAGGCTGGATGGTTTATAAATAAGTTCTGCTATTTTACTTCTGGATTTTGCATGGAAGAAAGCTGTAACTTAAATGCCAAGGAATTTGAGTAGCTGCAACTACTAATACAGCTGTTCATCCCCAAACCTTTCAGAAGTTCAAATATCTGTATTATAGAAAATAAATTCACAATGGAGAAGACTGCTTAAAAATAGAGGAAAACTGACACATTTGTACATTTATAAGCTCATTCTGAAATCAAAAGAGTTATCCACTTAAACACATTTGCTTTTCTGCATGAAGTAACATCTGCAAATTGGAGCCAAAGCTTGGATACTCACATTCTATGAATCTAAATTGCATAGCTAATTTATGTAAAATTAAATATCCCTGAGGTAGTGAACATGTTCCCTCTGGGGTTTTTGTTTTCTGTTTTTATTTTTCTTATGTTTTCCATGGCAAACCAGCTGTCTTAGTAGAATGACTTTGGAAGTGAGTCATATGACTGCCAAATCAAATGGACTGGCATTGTGTAAGAGGAATAGAAAGGGAAATCTGAATCCACAGAGATTGGGCAAAATCATACATTAATAAGATGGAAAGATTTATATCCCCAGACAACATATGAAAATTTTCTTAGAACTTTTAAAATGTGAGACCTGTCGTAGAAGTTCCTTTGAATCAGAAGTTAGAATCTCTATTCCCTGCAGTGGTGTATTCTGTCCATGCTTCCCAGTGGGAAAGAATTGATCTGGATCATGCAGTCTACAGATACCCAAGATGTGGAAGAGATGTTCCATATGCAAGTGCTGTTTGTCTCCTGTTAGTACTGCATTGTCAGCAGTAGTAAAGCTGTGAGTGTTGAACAGGCACAGCTGACCTAGAGGAGAAAGTCGGTCATCTTTCTTTATGTATGTCAGTTCTTGACAGAGTGCTTATCAGGAGTATTATACTGATCATCTCAGTTCCCCTTATGGCCAATCCAAAAGGCATTAATATTTTCCTATTTTTCTGTAGTTCTCTGTTGAATAAAGAATCAAAATAATGATGAATATGAAGAAAGTAAAAGCGTGCTAAAATATTGTAACCTTTGCTAGTGGCTGGCATGTGAGGTAAAGAGCAATTAAAATGCTTTGATAAGGACATGTTTAGAAAACAGCCCTTTTTGTGGTCAGTTTAAATATACACGTGCATGCCCACATTAAGTACAGACTTATGGGTGCAGACTTGCTCTGGGTAGTTAATGGCTCTGTAAATCCAGAATAGGATTTGCATCTGCTTTTCTAGCCACGTGGCCAATGAAGCCCTTTTCTTGAGAGTAGGGCTTTCCCAGAGGGAGTGTATGTCAATGAAATGTCCTCACTCATGTAACATGTTAATTATTGTTCTGAAGAAAACAAAGCAATGTTTTCTCTTGTATGCCTACAATCCCCCTGAAATTGCCTTCCAATCCTATGAATAATGCTCTCTGCTTCACCCTGTTAGCTGAAAGTCACGTGTCTTTCAGCTTTATTGAATCAAGGGTAAGTTCCAAAGGCTAACTGCTGAAAAACCCCAGCCATGCATCCAGGCAAAAAAACCACAGTGGCCGTTGGTTTAGCAGATTTCATCTGCTAGTGAAAAAACACAGGAACAGCAACGGCTTTTAACAACACAAGAAATTATAGATCAAAATTGTTGTCTAGAACAGCACAAAAAATAATGCGCTGAAATAAATATGGGCCATCTGAGTTTCTAAAGAACTTCACTATACTGCCACATGGAATACAGTGGCACTGGCATTGCTCAGTGGAAGCACAGAGGAGTTACTGGGATACTCTCTTCTCTGATCCTGTAAGTTGAAGGAAAAGGAATGTTCCTTCCAGTATTCAATCTTAGAAATACCTTCTATTTTTTCTAAACTAACAAACAAAAACAACCACAGAAAAAAACCCAAACCCCTCCACCTAAAACTTAAATGTACCCCATTAAATCAGTTATTAAAGATTGTCTGCATGTTGTGAAAAGAATTTACCACTGCTCATGACTGCTGGCATTTAGTTCTCCCAGGCGTGTTAATCCCATCACTGCATGAATCCCATATATTTATACTTCCCTGTTTCTTAGTTTTAACTGGAGAAAAGGATTGAATACAGAGCATCTGTAATAAATAGTATTGAATATAAATTAAAGTCTTAGGAAAGTGCTAAATAGGAAATACGAGTCTGAAGGGCTGATGAGATGATGGAGAGCAAGGAAAGTGTAAGAGTGGTCCCTTTCAAAACTGTTCGATTGGCTCCACTGCCTCTCATCTTTCCCTGATGGTGTGTCAGTGCTAAGGCAGACAGCTTAGTTTATTGAATGGAAGAATCACGCAGGCCATTTAAGGCATTCACTGTCAGTCTGGTGGTTGCTTGAGTTGCTCTGTACTTATTGGCTACCCTACACACCAGACACTCAGGCTTGCTTCTGATCTGTGAATCTTTGACATCCTTCTCCTGGAGGGTTTCCGTGAGTGGTCAGTAGGACGCAGAGAGGGCTAGAAGGAGGTTAGGAAGTTGGGCAGAATGAAGCATCTGCAGGTCAGTTTTCAGTTTCGGACATAAGGGAAATACCCTCTGAAGGAAATGCCTTCAGTGGCATCATCTGGTCTAATAATCTCAACATTTAACTAAAGCTTGTTTTGTTCCTCTGACAATCATGTCTAAAATATCTCTGACATCATGTGCTTTATGATCCTGGAAAATGGAATACAGGTGGGTGCTTTTCAGAAACATACTTATATTTCTTAAAATTTATTTCCCTTATGGACTGATTTTCAGAATAAATTAATCTCATGTCACTGCAATTCATCAGCCCTTTGTCCTCCCATTCTCTAATTTGCTGAAGTAATCAGAGATGTGTCTGGGATATAGTTAGTTCCCTCCTGCCACAGTTAATGATAATTTCTCATGTGAAACTGCTGTGAGGCTTTGGAAGTGTTAGCTATATGTCTCACTTTCTCTCATCCTTCTTTCCTCAGCTGGCTTTCCATTTCTCTATTTGTACTCCAAACTCTGATTTTTTTCCCAACATTTTTCTGTACATTTCAAAGAGTGAAATGTACATTTGGACTAGGACTCCATCAAAGAAAGGATTAGCAAGAGACTAGGTGATCATCCCAGGCTGAGTGACTGCATACTTTTATACTATTCTTCTGGAAAAGCGGTTTGATCTTAGTAGTCTGCACAATTCCATGGTTTGGTAATAGCTATCCAGAACATTGTTGCAAAGATGCACTAGATCTCCCCTTACTCCCTTACTCTGCAGGACATAAATAAAATAGTGATGAACATACTGTTACTAGTGAACAGAAATATGTGAATGGAATGAATGGGCAGAATTTGTCATATTTCTTTCTAGATTCATCTGGCCTGGAAGACTGCTTTCCTTTGCAGAAGAGAAAGCTGGCCTGAATATTATGGCAGATGCAACAAAATTGCCAATCCATTGCCCCATTTGGCAAAAATATAATTAGTGCATTGCCTCTGAATCATTTCCATACTGTTTGCGCCAGTGTATTGGCAGTGTATGCAAACTGAGTTTTCCAGTACAGTGCAAACTGATGCAGACTGGTTCTGTAGGTTGGAATAGAGTCTGAGCATGTGCAGTCCACTGGCTGATTGTGCCGTGACCAGGCCAGGTCTATATAATAATAAATATCACCAACCACTGCAATGATACAGGGGGAAAAAAGGTAATTCTACCCGGATATGCGCATTAATCACTGCCCAGTCAAACTTGGTTTTATTCGCGTTGTCTCCTCTCCATGCTCTGGGGTGCCTATTATTTAAAATGAAAAGTGTGCTATAGTAGGACTCTTTGCCATGTCCTTTAAAGTTCCTTGTGGGCATATATACATTTTGTAAGGAAGTGAATTATACAGTTAGCTGATCACCATCAGGTAGTGAGGAGAAGAGTGGTTCAGGTAAGTGACCTAACTGAGCAGACACATCTGTTGTGCTTTATATCCCTCAAAGTAGGATGTGACTCTCTGAAATGGCAGTGGCAATATTGGTTTTGTCAGAAGTATAAGCATATGTATACATTTTTATGTGTCAGCCTGTATGATTTCTTACATTTAGTAGTTTTAAGGAGCTTAGTTTTTCAAGATATTAACAGGAATGGAAAAAGATAAAGGAATAGCTGCTATCTCTGACATCCTGTCTTCACCCAGGTCCCATAAGGAATATATCAAGTAAATTGTTGACAATTTATTAACATAAACACCTACCCTCCTTGTCCCATTCTTAGCAACCCCTAGAGGATATTGGATGGGACTGAATGGATCTCATAGAATCATAGAAAGGTTTGGATTGGAAAGTACTTTTAGACCATCTAGTTCCAACCCCTCTGCCGTGGTCAGGGACACCATCCACTAGACCAGGTTCCTCAAAGCCCCATCCAACCTGGCCTTGAATACTTCAAGGGAAGGGGCAGCCACAACTTCTCTGGGCAACCTGTGCCACTGTCATCACCTTCATTGTAAAGAATTTATTTCTTATGTCCGCTCTAAATCTACCATCTTTGAGTTTAAAGCCATTACCCTTTGTCCTATTACTACATGCTCTCCCGCTTTCTTGTAGGCCCCTTCAGGTACTGGAATGCTGCTATAAGATCTCACTGCAGCCTTCTCTTCTCAAGACTGAACATCCCCAACTCTGTTAGCCTGTCCTCATAGGAGAGGTGTTCCATCCCTCTGATCATTTTTGTGGCCCTCCTCTGCACTCAATTCCAACAGCTCCTTGTCTTTCCTGTGCTGAGGGCTCCAGAGCTGGACGCGGGACTCCAGGTGGGGTCTCACCAGAGCAGAGTAGAGGGGCAGAATCACCTCCCTCAGCCTGCTGGCCACACTTCTTTTGATGCAGCCCAGGGTATGGTTGGCTCTCTAGGCTGCAAGCATACATTTCTGGGCCATGTTGAGCTTCTCGTCAACCAATGCCCCCAAGGCCTTCTCCTCGGGGCTTCCTGACAGCATGGCTGTTAAACATATGTTAGAAACTTATTCTCTTGCCTGTCAGGAGTGATTATTTGTATTGGTAAGTGTTATTTACAAAGCCCCTAGAAGGAAATAGGCAGAATAATCTGCTTTGCCTGGTTCTCACCTTTTCCATTCAGTGTTTCTATTTTTTCACAGGAGGAATCAGGGCACTTAAAACACTGTTAGCAAATGATATTTCTTACCAAAGGACCAGCATCCTATTCAGAAACAGTTGTATACCTAGTTTTACCACTGTATTAAGTTCCTACTTTCTGAGGACAGAAAAACTGCTAAAGAACAGGGCATGGATCCAAGCAAAGTCCAACGCTGTTAACACTCTAGTATGATTTTGGCCCATGTCAGGTAATAGTTTCTCAGACTTCCCAGATATGGTCTGGAGAGCAATACAGGCCAAGGAGTGTTTCCATTTTGAATGAGGGCATCCTGTTTGGTGGAAAGCAATTTTAGCTGCATGGTTGCAAGCTGTACTTTGGCACATGCCTCTGTGACAGTAGTGTCTCTCTAGTGCAGGCAGCAGACGTTTGAGTCCACTGAGAAGAGAACTGATTACAATCCCTGCTGTAAACCCTCAGTTTTACACTAAGGGGCCAAACCAGTTCAAGCTCTAAAGCTGCCTGGAGAAGACAGAATCCGAGTGTGCGTAGTTCTGCAAAATGGCTCTTTTAGGTGCAGTTTAACAGAGTAGATATGAGTGAGGCTTAATCACCTGTTGAGCACTAAGCTTTGGGAGTTGGCTCTTCTTCAGCTACCACCAGCTGTGAGGATCATGGGGCTCAGTGAACAGACACTTTCTTCTCAAGCCTGTTCATTACCTTGCAGTGTAGACAGAAACCCAGGTAAGGGAGTGGTGGCTAGTTCAGTCAAGCAGTACCCTAGCATGGAAACAGCCAACAAACAATTGGCTTAACCCTCCTGGGTCAGCAGTCAAATATAGTAAAGATCTAGTTGCTGTCATTCACTAGTAGGCAGAAGAGTTGCAGGTTAGCCTGTTATGGGAGGTACGGCCGTGTTCAGAGCTCAGGGGAAGTAGAAGCCATCGATTTGACAATAGACCAGCAAAGGGAAAGGAAAGAAGGACAAGGTTATGTTGGAAAAAAAGCAATACTTGAGAGTGAAGAAGCAGTAGCAATGTTGTGGAGGGGAGAAAGAAACAGGAGACTTTGCCATCATATTCCTATTTCTTGCCCCAATTCAGCTTGTTAAAACATGCATGAAAAAATATTACTTTGTAATGATTGTTGCTTACTCCTAATTGAAATCTATAATCCCACTACAAATGCATCCGGACACATTTAATCAAACTATATCCTGTTGCACAAATTGAGATCCAAGTTCATAGCTCATTTCTAAACAAATTACACACAGTATGAGAGTCCATGCACTGAATTAGGCATCTTGTAGCAAATGCTGCCAGCTCCTTCAGGTTAACTGAGAAACTGGGTTGCTGCTGTTTGCAATTTCTAAAGCATAGCAGGATAACTCATTTTCCAGGCTGCCTTGGATTTCCAGTTAGGCTACCTCATGGGTATATTTTGTCTGCTGAAATATACTACTGGTGGAGGAATAGAAGCTTAAATATGCTTTCTTTAAGACTTTCTTGAAAAGAAAACTGAAGACAAGCCTGCTCAGCTAGAACATCTTTAAGTTTGCTGACCATTATTTTGCAGACCTGGAAACAGAACTGGAGATAAATATGTTTTTGAAGTATTCTGATAAATGTGCAGAATAGCAGCTCTGACTTGCTTTCCTGTGCGAAGTTCCACCATTCCACTTTTCAGTGTAAGATCTGAATTTGTCCTTTACAGATTTTGTAAGGAAGACACATACAAAATTTGAGTTTAAGATTACCTGCTGCTTGCTTGTCTGCTCTTTCACCTTTTTTCTGCCTCATACTCCCCTGAATATGAACACCTCCATCTTCCCCTGCTTCTTAAAATAACCGCAGAAATACAATAATTTTTCTTGAAAGATGGTCTATTAGCCATGTTTTCATAATGTAACAGTGTTGGACTCTAGGTGGCAGCATATGTGAGTGAATATTAGGTGTTTGTGCTAAACTACTGATCTTAAACATGTCTCAATTGATAACCATTGTAGACTAGTCTTCCTTAAAAGGATTTATTCTTTGCTCCTCTTAGTGTTTGTTTTCATCCTGTAAAACTTATTAATGTATTTGATATACAAGTGTTGAAAGAGTCCAGATCAGCGTGTTGACAGAGCTTTCATGATGGCTCAGAGCAGACTCCTGTTCTTTCCTGTAGCTTGAGGCACAGGTGAGGGAGAGCAGCACAGGGCACTCAGCCATCCTAGTCTGGAAATGAATGGACAACACTTGGGTAGAAAATGTGCATTTTTACTCCTGTCATAGAAGGTAAGGTGCATCTCTTGCCTTGTCTCTTCAGTAGCTGCTTATGCAGTAATAGGCAATGCCTTGTCAGGGTTATAGAAGGCTGGAGGCATACCTATGCCAGACTTTTCCGCCACATACTAATACTCAGGGGCTTTTCTAGCCGTCACTGTTTAAGTGTACTGGAAGTTAAGGAGGGTTAGAGAATGTCTGTGGACTATTTTTTGCACAATGTAAGCCACGGTTACGTCCTGATGTCAGATTGGGCAGGTGGATATTGATCTCCTCTGAGAAAGAGCCTTAGGGAATATATAAAGGATTAAGATGATTGGCACTGCAGAAACAGGGATCTCATTCCATGCTCATTCTTTCCTCCTAGTAAGTAAAGCTTTTTCTGGGATAGGAAGAAAGTCTCAATTTCTTCTTAGCTCTCATCGAGTATCTGGCTAATCTGATGTAGAACTGGGTCTGATTAGTGAACAGAACTGAGCACAAACATACCTACAGCATAATTCAGGCGAGGATCTTAACTGCAGTTTCTGAACCTATGGGCATTGGTGGAGGTCAAAGCGATTAAAACCTCTTGATGCACTGAGGGCCATGGCAATTAATTATCTAATTCAGACTGTTAGACTACTAAAACTTAAATTGGAATGAAAATACATTCGTAGGTTCATTTATATGGTGTGTTCCCTTTTGCCCATAACAAGACTTTGAGTGTAACAGCATCTCTTTTAATCTGGCAACTACAGTTGTAATTATAGCCCTCTTGCCGTAGGGCAAATAACATGGACAAGCCTGTGCCCCGATATAGGATAAACATGAGCACTCTCGCTACCTGGGTAAATGTCTTTTCGGCTGTTTCCAGTGATACTGTTTGGTGATTAAATCGCCTGTTTAGAGCGTTTGTACGGATATTGCCTTAGGTCTGGACAATTGGATCCCTGAGTGCAATGAGCACAGCCCCAAAATATTTTTTTATGTAGCAATCTGGTGTTAGAATACCACACACCACTACTGACACTCAGGAAAAAAAAACGGAAAAAGTGTGTAGATAGGACACTAGTCCAAACCCTTATTCACACCTGTACACACACACATGCAACCACATAAACTAAAACAGATGATTAAATTTTCTTGCTTGATGTTCCGGATCAGGCATTGAGAAGAGGGTGAGCTTGATATGTGAGTAAAGTCTGTTAAACTTTGATTACCCTCAGCCAACACTCCTGATCACCTACCTCCACATCTATGTAAATAGAAAGTTACTCTCTGTAACCTATAAAATATGAAATATAGCATCTGTTGAAATTCATATTTTTCTTTAAAAATTTCATTTGTCTCAGGAGATATTTCTGCTTCTCATTAATACGAAAGAGGCAAGGACTTGAAAATGGCGCAGATAATTTGTTCCAGCTGTTAACATCTCTGTAGACTTTCCATTGTGATACTCTTGCTTCTGTGATTAGCACATGGCTCGGTATGCATAGATTTTCAGACTAGAATCCTCAGGATTCCTATACAGGAAGAGCAACAAAATATACCACATACCTATGTTTGCCTCAGTCTTATACTCTAGGCAATAAGCAAACAGTCTGAGGAACTTTTCAATATCATCTAGCTGAATGCTGCGGTAGCATGTTTTCTTGTTCTGTAAAGTCTTCATTGTTATCATTAGTGATATGCCCAGTGATGCTGTGCCACTTTATAGGATTTATTTTGTACATGGAGCACAGTGCATATACATTATGCTTTCATTTGAATATATACAGTGTTGAATATAAGGATTTAAAAAGTTTTGTATACACATATACATATATTTAAATAATAGTGAAAGGAGGTTAAATGCGGATGTCAAAAACAGTCGGTTCTTGGGAAGTAACGAGCTCATATACTTTACTCAAAATATTGCTTTCAGAGTCTAAAGATTGTCATGAAGAAGGTGGAGGTTGATTTCAAGTGGTGCCTGATGCAGAATACAAAACAGTGGTCTGAATTCTGACTTGATAAATGGATGCTATGCTCCAGGAAGCAGTAAGCAACATAGGCATAAACTGGGTCAGCTTCGTGGGAAGAAGTTAGTCCAAAGAAGCAAACCAAATACGAACTGTCAGTGTAATAATGTTAGGATTATTCCCATAACAATTACTGCCATAACCATCCTTATTTATGTCAGAGCATTTCAGAGAGGCTCCTTACTTCGCTTACACTGATTTGCTCATACCTAGACAAGAAAGTGAGACAGGTCTCAATCAAGTCCTAATATGAATGCCTTAAACGTTTTGCTTATATTTGGATGTGGATATCTGTTGCTCTTAATGAACCAAACTGAAAAACAGAATCTGAGCTCCCTCAAGTTATGAAAATTAGATTCTGGTTCTTGCTGAGGAGAGCCTAAGGCATAAGCCTCTCCCTGAGAAAGGAGGTTTTATTATAAAAGACCTCCTAAATAGACACGCTCAGGCTAACATTGCTCAGTCATCCACATTTTGTTGCAGCCAGAAGCAACAAAAAAGTTATGTTTATTTTCTCTCAGATATAAGCTATATGTCGTGTGTGCTAGATTTACAGTCGTAAAGCTGTTGGTTTGATGCTTTGCTATAGCATATAGCATGCATAAACACATAGATATTGTGATGATGAACATGAGTGAAATGATACAATTAAATAATTACATAGTATAATTATATAGTGTTTATTTATTTCCTTGAAAGTCAATGAAAACATATTCAATTGCTTCTAACCACTGGTGGTGGTTCTAAGGCTTTTGCGTTGTTACAAATCTCAACAGAAAATTCTGGAGCAGACTTGTGTGTGTGTGAGCATGCATATAATGCAACAGAGGGTCAAGAAAAGTGTCATATAAAACAAGAACATGTAGGTTTTTCATTGTCAAAATACTACTAAAAAGATGCAAGTATTTGCTGCTGCATGTTGGAAAAAGGAAAAAAAAAAGTCCATTCTTTTACAGAGGACCTTGTAACTTTCTCTCCCACATTTTTTCCACTTAGCCTAAGTGACTATATGACTACTCTGTGAGTTTGTGGTTAGCACAAGGAATCCTTACTGATGGTACCATGCAAGCACATGAATATATCATCGCTGTGCAAGTTATTTAAGGTTAGTAAAAATGTATGCATGGAAACACCTTACATGTTCAAACAAATTATTATGTTTCTTTCAACACAAAGCCTAATGCAAGGTGAGCCTCAGAAAAAAGCATGCCAGCCTAGTCATGAAAAAAGTTCCTCAGGAGAGTCTTTGAATTTGTTTTGGCAGTCCATTCCCAGTCCCCCTGCAAGTGCCGTTCAGAAATTTCTTTCTCTCAGCCTTAGGCACTAACTCTAGCTTGATCTAGAAGACAGGGCTAACACTCCAACCAAAAAGAATAAATATTCCTAAGAAAAGAATTTTCATGTTAGTCTTTACTTAACTTTCGAAGATTGCCTCCAAAGTGTCATTATAGGATTTCTCTTTCTCACAACAGTAACCAAAGCCCTAACATCAAATCCTATACCTCAGCTGAGTGTCACAGAAGGCCAGATGGACTTCATCTATACTGAAAATCGGTCAGAAGAATTCTTTTTTGGAACTCCCAGTTCTCTTGGCAACCCCTTTCCAGACCTCATCCCCCTGAAGCTCTGGGCTTCTTCTTTTCCTCAACAAACCTAATCTTAATTGTATACCCTAAGCCTACCCTGGGCCATAGAGGAGGAAACCTTCTCCATTCAGAAATATGCTTTGATAAATATGATGCAATTCTCCAGTTGTAGCATCAGCTCTTACTTAACAGTGGAGAGTATGTTGCAGCCCCACTACAAGTTCATCTCAGGGTTCCCTTTGTCTCTAAACCTGCTCTAGCTCTAACACAAATGCCTGGCTGATGCATATGCCAAAGATGGTGCTCTGTGCAAAGATTCAGTGTTCTTCCAAGGAGGATATTAGAGTATGCCCATGGGTTTCTTTGTCAGCTGCTGTCCAGATGCAATCAAACTTAGCTGTGAACTTTCAGTCAAAAATAACCTGAACTCAAACCCCAAAAATGAACCTTAGGAAAAACATGCCAGTGAAGATGAAAAAGTCCTAAGGAAACAATTATTTCTGCACCACTCAGTTCTTTTAACAGCTCTCTAATGACTGAGAGAAAGAGCCTAGAGCTACAGCTTGAGTGGTGCAGGAGAAGGGCTGTGTGAAAAAAAATCCTGTAGGCTAAATTTCCCCCTTGAGTAAATCTTTTTCTGGGTAAGATGGAGCAAGGCGGTATCTAGGCTTATTTTATGGTTGGGATTGTGTTTAGGAATAAAATTACAGTTAAGAAAAATAGATAAGCTGTGGGATAACTGTGTTTAGGAGTCTGGAAAATCCTCCAAGAAAAGGAACAGCTGATGCTTGAATTTTCCTCTTAGGAATGTGGAGTCTCTGATAGGAGCTGGAGCTAGGGGCAGGGCAGTCAGCCTATAACTTGGGGTTCTTAGGGTTCAGGAAAAAATAACCATAGAAATCCAGTCGGAGTGGAGCTGCAAAGGGACTGCCACAAGAAAGATGCAGAAAGACTTGTCCCTTGGAAAACTTTTTTGCTTTGGGCCATGGCACTGGTTCTCGGGGTGGGGCTCAGCCAAGACAAAGGCCAAGGCCACTGGTTCGGAAAGAGAGAAGGCTACAATTGGGGTGCAGCTGCAAAGGGGCTGCCCAAGGAAGGTGTAGGCTGCAAGCAGAACTGTCCTCTGGGAACCTGTTCACCTAAACCCTAGCTCAGTGTGTTGGAATAGGATCCAGGCAGGGCCAAGGTCAAGATTAAACCCTAGGATTATTGCTAGGAAAGAGAGAAAGCCTAGAGCTGTGGTTGGAGTGGTGCAGAGGGACTGCCAAAGGAAGGTGTAGGCTGGAAAAAGAGTCGTCCCAGAGAACTTTTTCATCTGGGGGATCTTTGGCAAAGGCTCAGCTGATACTAGGATTAGGGCTAGAAAAGAGACAAACCATAAAACTAAACTATCCAAATTAAGATGAACCCTATGACTGGACCCAGCGCCATGACCCAGATGAACAAGTTCTCTAGGGAGAATTTTTTATGCAACATACACCTGCAGAACCCCTGCAAGTGCAGCTTAAGGCTTTTTCTCTCTCTAACCCTAACCCTAGGCGTTGGCCCCATGACCCACAACAACAAGGTGTGAGGGAACAATTCCTTCTGCAACCTATGCATTCCGGGGCAGCCCCTTTGCAGCCCCACTCCAGCTCCGGCTGTAGGACTTGTCTCTTTCCTCACCATAACCCTCTGCCTTGGCCTAGGCCTTGTCCTTGGCTGAATCCTAGCTCAACACCCAGTGCCACTGCAGGGAGAAACAAGTCCTGAGGGGACAATTCTTTCAGCAGCCTTGTTTTGTGAACGCTCTGCAGCCTCTAAGCACAGCTGTGGGCTTTGTCCCTTTCCTAACCAGTACCCTAAACCCTGACACTGGTCTTAGCCTCAGATGAGCCTTTGTCCGAGACCCAGTGCCCTAGCCCAGGTGAACGAGTTCTTCAAGAACAATTCTTGTTACAACTTTCCCCTTACTTTTTCAGCCTGTTTGCAGACCCAGTCCAGCTGGAGCTCTAGGCTTTGTCCTTCCCCTACCCCTAAGGGAATCCTACTCCAAAATCCTAACCTAGGCACATGGTGTACTTTATATCCATGTTTGCAGACAAGGCCAAGCTGAGAAAATTTTCAGGGAATTTACTAAATCTTTTACCCACCCTTTGCCACCTCCCTGGCCCTCTTTTTATTTTGGCTTTACTTTGTAGCCCTGGTACAACCAGAGCTCTAGTTTTTCTGTCTTTCTTAGACCTCACCCCTAACCACTACACTTGGTGGTGCTATCAGCTTTCTCACAAGTCATAACCTTCTGACCTTTTTCCCACTGTTTTCCACTCCCATCCCAGACTCAACTATTTTCATACCAGAATTCTCACATCAACCTGTCCTTTTTAGTTTGCTGGAACTTTTTCAGAGCCCTTAAAGCTGTGCATCTGGGGTTTTCCTTTCTCTCTTTCCTTACTTTTATGGACAGAGACACCAGTCCCATCACAGGTACTCTACTCATGTGAGAACCGTTCTGTCTGTTCAGCCTCAGCTCTTACTTTCCATTGTAGGATCTTTTTCTTACCAGTGTAGCTGTGAGTTTTCTCTTTGTCTCAAGTCCAGTGATAACCCTAAGAATAAAGGGAGCTTATGACAAGGAAATTCAACCCTTGCCCAGACAAAATTTTCTCAGTACAGAGATCTTTTGGCAGATCACACTTTTCTTTGTCAGGCCCTTTCCAGACCCCTTCCACTGAAACTCTATATTTTATATTTTTCTTTTGTGTGTACCAGTTTGTTAATCTACTCTGCCAACTAGCCAGTGTGTGTGCTCTGTCCCAGTGTGCAGTGTTCGGAGATAAGAATTCTATGTGTTCACAATTTCTTTCTCCATCCTTGTTGTCCTACAGTTTTATCTCTAGGTGTTATTTCTTTCTTTTAACATGTTACTTCCATTTTAAATGCTACCTCTGTTGCACTATAACAGCGTTGTATGTCATTAATAAAACAGAACGATAAAGAAACATTTGAGGGAGAAGCATAGATTTCTGTTTGGATTTGGCATCTTTGCCCCTAGGGAAAAACGGTCTTTGAATTCCATTTTAGCCTGCACTCTGTAAAAGAGAATATCATACATGTGGGATCTTTGGGAGCCCTGAACACCTCCAGAGAGGTCCTTAAATCAGTCAGTTGTAAGGCCAGCATGCTGCAGTACTCAGATATAAGGACCATCTTTGAGATGTGGAAAGTGGTGCTGTTTTTTGGGCAATATTAATACTACTTGCTGCCTTGATATATGGGTAGAGAAGTATACAAAATCCTTTTTCTTGCAATAAAAAGCCTGTTATTTTCTTTTTGGTTCTTTTGTTATCTGCTTATGAGTGTTTTCCCATTGCTAAATTACTGGTTAATAGCACTTTTCAGTTAAATCCCAGCATGTTACATTCAGATCTGTAGGAAAGTCCAGACCCGTAGGGCTGTCAGTACAGAACAAAACTAAGTATCCGTAAATTTGAATCTATGATATTTTCAATTTGACTTGAGGGGATGAATTTTTGATGGAGTAAAAAATGACACAAATACCTTTTTTTTCCTTCTGAATTGTATAGAAATAATATACAAGGCACTTTTCTCTGGTTAGGCACCTCATTGATAGTATTTGCATTTTATTTTTATTCTTTTTCTACATAACTAAGTAGAATGTGATATTTTGTTTAAATGGCTTGACAATGTTGAAACTTAGAAGAGAATTACGGGTTGGACTGTGGCTGTTGGCAGTGCTAGATGGCATATTCGAAGAAGCTTTCCCTTGAACCATTAGATAAAGACAGTGTCAGGAGTAAAGTTCTGTTAAAAGTTTACTGAAGGAAAGGTATAGTTTTATGTGTGTTTGAATTTTCAGTAGTGCCAGTAGGAGTATTGTTCAAAACTCCTAAGAGAATATAGCTAATTAAACAAAGAAGTTTTTCCCTTTTCCTGCCGCCCTTCCCCATCTCTTCCATATCCCTTCAGATTCCTTCAAAATACAGTCTTCCTATCTGGAAGTGCAGTAGTCAACTGCCGTAGTTGTAAGGGAGGCAGCATTTCAGCAACAGAGAGATGACTTCTAAGGGGTAAATTAGTTGTCATTTCACCCGTAGCTAAGCTTGCGTAACTTGTTCAGATGCCTGCATATTTTCGTGCATGTTTTTCCTCCCAGATGATGTTAGCTTACTGGCAAAGGAGATTATTTTGAGCAAGCAGGTGATTTTTCTGAATTATGTAGGTCCTTGCAAGTACTATACACAGTGTGGAGTTTCTCAACTATGATGAGACACAGTTGATTTTTCCTTGGTACCAAGTGCATGAAAATATGGAAAGATTTCAGTGTTTATCTGAAGAAAGCTAGTTTAAGGAAGACAAAAGAAGCCTAAACTTTTGTCATTGTGTATCTTTCCTCTGTGTTACATTTCCACATCATCTTATTTAAGAATTCTCAAATGAAAATCAAGTCTAACTTAACATAAACCACCTATAGCTATAGCCTTTATTTTCTCAATGATTACATTTCTTTATAAGCTGGATCAAGCACTTGAGAAACACGTAGGACAATCTGAAGCTTTCACCAAGAGAACTTCTGTTGTGATACTTTTAATATTAGTTGTGATTTCATCACAAAATAGATATAACTCAATACTTGCTGTGTATTGAATCACTGCTCAGGGAAGCAAACTGCAACTGTAAATTGTTTCCCCTTATAAAATGTTTCAACATTTTAATAAAAGTTCCATATCACCGTGGCACATTCATTCACTTGATATCAAAGATTTACACTGTGAATTTTATGCAGTGTCTAGAGGTGAAAACTTAAGCTGCTTTTGATTAGCAAGGGTTGCACTAAGGAAAACTTGCTTTTTACATGGATTACTATTATAATTTTAAGTAACGTGGCAAAAGGGGATTTCAGCTTTGTCTACATTCCATTTTGATCCTCAACTTTTCCCAAAGATCAATACAACTTTATACATTTGAATTACCTGTATTCAGCAACTTTGGTTAATACAAAAGCGTGAGTCACCAAAATTGATGTAGATTCGTAATTTCTAGCATAATATGGAGATTATTATTGCACTAATTATGTTCATATAGTGATATATACTGTGCTGTTCATTTCTCATGGCCTGAAATATTAATTAGATCTTATTTTCAGAATCACTGTTCAAATATAAGGTGACTCAAATTCTTAAATGGTTTCAGATAATAGATGTCCAACAAAACCTCTGTGTCTATTAAAAATATACTTCTCCTTCAAGGCTACATTTGCAAAGAGTGTATGTAGAATTTTTTTTGCCACAAGGCTTTGGTGTAAATTCATATTTCCTGTTACACAGGAATTACGTATTGTATGTGTGTATGACATATGAACATACATTTGAGCAACAATGATGTCTTTTTTATTACTTGTCAGGTTATTTCATAGGAAGAGCTCATGATTTACTTCTGTTACTAAAACTGACCGGAGAACTGTCCTAAGACAGGACCTAGCATGAGCACGTGGGAGCACTGTCTCTTAATGGTGTTAAATTCTGCATGTAATTCTCCTAGATTATGTTACTCTCCTAGAACATGAAAGAATGGCCACTACTGCCCATTAGACCCAAACTTGTCAAAGGTCTTTACAGTTTTCTGTTTCCACAGCAACATACCTTATGCTCTTTAAATCTTTAATTTCAAATGCTCTTGCTTTTCTATGAACTTCTTCAAGTTTGTCAGCATCTCTTTTAGTAAAGCCCTGGGAGATAAGTGTGGAGTACGCCATGTGCTATCAAAATCCTGTGCCTTGTTGTTCCATAATGTGCTGCATTTGCGAATACAACCTTAAATTGTATAAATCTGTTTTGCAGCCGCATAACATCGCCAACCCCTGTCTCATTCACTTTCAGCTTTCACCCTTGGGACTTCTATATCATTAATCTTACCCAGACCTCTCCACCAGCCTGAGTATTTTTGTATCAGTTTTTAATTGGATTTCCCCAGGTACATTAGGTTGTATTTTTTTCGGAAGAGGAAACTCATTTTGCTCCTTTTGGCACAGATTTCTAATCTCGGTAGGTCTCTTTGTGTCATGTCATCTGACTCATTGCTTTTCACAGCTCTGTTCAACAGGACCATTTTCAAATTACTGTCCTGTTCACTCTACCTACCTGATCATCCCTGAAGAGCTAACTGAAACCAGAACTAACTGATCTCCAAAGCCAATCAGTAGGCCATTACCTTTCACTCCTGTTTAGGATCTCTTGAACCATATGATAACCATTTTTGTGTTGCCCAATTTGAATGATTCCTCAAAGCATTTTCTGTTTAATTTTTCCCCCCCCATATTCTTTCTCATCTTCAAGTGTGAATGAAGTCATTTGTTATCTGTCTGCTGAAATCAGCAGCATGCCTCTAAGTCAGGCTTCCAACATGGGCTGTGGATGGTATGGAGTACATTTCAGTTTCATCACCGAGAGTTTCACGTGTGCTCTGGCTTCCATACCTAGTTTGCAAATATGTATCTGAAAGACAGTAAGAGAAGTACAATAATTGAAACCAACAATGGAAGTTAGCAATCATGAGTTTATTATCTTCATTATGAGTTTATGACCGCAAGTGATGATGAAATTGCTGTGTTTTGCAGTACTAAATTGTCTTCTGTGTCTAGAGTATCCAGTATGCTATACGTTTGTAGTTATTCCTGGATGATTAAAATATAAATGGGAAGGAAATAATCTGATTTGCATAATAACAGGAATGACTGATTGTTGTTTTTTGTATATCTGTGAACAGTAATGGTTTTTTATTTATTATTAAAAATTAATTTTTTCTTGACATTTAAGTGAGACAAAGGTTGAATGCAAATGATTCTTGTACTCTTCAGCTGGAACATCTACAATATAAAGAACTTATTAGAACGAGGAAAATTGTGGAAGATTTATTTGATTGAATAATTCAAATCTTTTATTAATATTAATTGCTCTTATTATTTTAATTGGATACCTAGAAAGAGGTGAATAAAATCAGGTGAGATTTGAACTAATAAAAGGTACGTGTCCTGTAAAGTAAAATTTTAATTATTCTGTTAGTGTACCAAACTTTTCATGATAGTATTCTGCAGCTTTGGAGTTATTAGTTTTAGCCAAAAATCATATCGACTGTTTTTCATCTGTAAGTGCTCCAAATCTGAAACACCTCACTTGGTACTAGCATTCTCCAGTTTAATTCCTGCGCTGGAATGAACAGCCACAAAATGTCCCATTGTGCTATACAATAATGTGGAAATGATATCAGATGCTATAAGCAATTTCTTTTTTTTTTTTTTTTTCATCTTTAGAGGCATGGTTTGGGTTCTGACTT